>Ga0193706_1000054_pt1 | contig 97483 bp, 76 predicted proteins | sample U3c1metaG_FD_160130 | JGI IMG/M metagenome (GOLD analysis project Ga0193706, IMG submission 160130) | Soil microbial communities from a riparian zone of the East river system, Colorado, United States - U3c1 | ecosystem: Environmental > Terrestrial > Soil > Riparian zone | place: USA: East River...
GACATTGCGACCGAGCAGCTACCGGCAATCTCCATTGTCATCGCGGGTCCCGATGCCAACGAATCGCCGGGGCGATCGGCGTCGCTTACCGATGGCGTTGCTTTCGCTACGCGAATCGCGCAGCAAGTCGCGGAGTCGCCCCGCTACGCTGATGAAACGCTCGTTCTAATCACCCATCTGACGAGCGGAGGTTTCTACGATCACGTGAGCCCTCCCCCCGTTCCTCCGGTTAGCATCGATCCCGCCGAGGTGCCCTATGGTCCGCGCGTCCCTTTTCTGGCACTCGGAGCCGGCATTCGCCCGAACCACGTGTCTCACGCGGTACTCGAGCACTCCTCGATAACGCGCTTTATCGAATGGAATTGGTTCGACGGTCAAACCGGACAGCTCGGTTTCCGGGACCGCGTCGTCAACAACTTGGGGAGCCTCTTCGACCCCGCGGCGACGGGCACCATCGTTCCTTAGTCGAATCTGCGTAGGCAACTAACGATCGCGAGAAGTCGGGTGTGATTGGATGCAGGAGCGCAGGTTTGGAAACGCAGATGACTCCGCGACCACTGTGATCGTCGCAGAGGGGGGCGTGACCTCGCGGATGACCGGCGCGACGGCGGGAGATTGATCATTCATTCGACAGAGAGCCACGCCCAGGTGGTATCCCTTGGTCGCCCGGAACTCGAGCTCCGGAAACACCTGTTGGTGCGGGGCGAGCGTTTCTGCCACGTAGAGCAGCATTCGGTCCGTCGGCATTCCTCGGTACACGTCGGGGGCAACCATGGGCGATCCTTCCGTGAGCGGACCCACGACGAAGGTCCCGTCTGCGTTGCGGTCTTCATAGAGGATGATCTCACCCCAGGCGAACGTGAGCACGGGGCCACCCTGCGCGGAGGTTTTCAGTGCTCGAATGGCTCCGGACGGGGGAGGACCGACAAGTCCGAGCGTGAAGGTTCCATCGGGTTCGATCGTGGCTCTCACGAGCTCCGAGCCGGAAACGTAGTTGCCTTTGCCCTCCTGTGCCGGATCCACCCAGAGAAGCCCGAGACGGAGAGGCGATGCGGATATTTCACGCGGCGGTTGTGTGATCGCGCCCTGGAAGGAGAATTCCAGCTTGTCCAAGGACGACCCCGGCACCAGCGCATCGCCGCACGAGACCACAGCGAGTCCGCAGAGGACCAGCAGGTAGGCACACCCATGCGATGATGTCGACAGGTCGGCTCGCCGCCGAAGTTGTGGCCAAGACTTTGCGACGATCATCTCAGAAATAACCTCCCGCGCCGAGTCCCCCGCGCACGGCCGCCTGCCAAGCGACGCGCTCTCCATCCTCCGTCTTGATGGACAGAACATAGTTGGGCAGCGAGACGTCGCCCCGCAGGCACAGACGCGCGGCCAAGGGCAGCTCGATCACGGCCGTGGGACCGAACACCGGTGAATGAATAAGCCGATCAGGGAGGTCACCAATTTGCTGGTGAAACACCGCCCATCCTGCCTCAATCCCACCGGCCAAGGTGACCGCGCCAAGGTCCCATGCCCGCAGTCCCGCGAGCGTGACCATCAGGTCGGAAGTCTGCGAGGGGACGAGCGTCGAAGCGAGCGTCTGTGCAACGGCGCCTCGCACCTCGAGCGAACCGATCGGCCAGTCAATCCTCGCCGTTACCGCGATTCCCGCCGCTGCGCCGAGGGACGCAAGAGAGCCGCGAACGAAGCCGTCAGCGGACACTGCGTACGCCTGCGCGCGAAGTCCGTCGCCTTTACGGACGACTCTGCCAAATGCCACTTTGCTCATAGAGAGAGTGCTCGCCGGGATACGGGTGCCGGCGGCCATCTCGAGCTCTGCAACCTCGAGATGGTCGCGTTCGCGACGACTGAGCTCGTAGGCGCCTCGTTCAAGCGCCATTTGCTCTCCGCCCCGGCTCATCGTTTCCGCGAAGACGGGACCATGCCGCCTGCGGACGAAGTACCATCCGGGCCGATCGAACGTGAGCCATCCGTGTCCGATACCCGGCGTTCCCGGGTGGGTCAGCACGAGATCCGACTGGCCGGAGAGGTCATATCGAAACGTTGGATGCTGTGGACCTACCGACGTACCAACCGTAGCATCCAACGTGCGCTGGGACGCATAGTCGAACGACTCGCTGAGCGTAACGCGCCCATCACGATCGCGGTCCGCCATGCCCAGCAGCCCTGCATGTAGGTGGTGCGTAAAAAACGAACTGTGAAGCTCGTCGGATTCTTGGGCGAATTCAGAACCGCGGCTCGACGCAAGGATCGCCATTCCACGCGGCGCTTGCTCGGCGGGTCCAATCTCGAAAGAGGGCGCTGCTTGTCCGCCTTTGGCACGGGTCAGAACTCCAGACTGACAAGCATCCACAATCAGAACCCGCGCCGTTGCTGGCAGCTCGAGGGCTCTTTCCTTGAGCTCGGCGAACGAAAGCGTCCCTGTCCCGAGGTGCAGAGCCTGTCCATCGGCGTGTCCGGAGTAGTAGAAGAAGAACAGGTGATCGCCGGACACACCGCGTAATCGCTCCGCAATGGTCGCGAACGCACGGCGCACGTCGTCGGCGGTCTGTGCGTTGAGCAGAAGCGTGTCTTCGTCTGCGAAACCACCGAAGTGGACCAAGAGACTCGACATGCGTTCGGCATCGTTTTCCGCGTAGCGCAACGGCTCATCGCGTGCATCACCAAGATTGTTGCCGACAACCAATGCCGCGCGAAAAGGGCGCGTGTCGGCCCGCCCCACGCTGACCGGGAGCACAACCGTCAGCGTCACCATCAGAGCGACGAGCCACGGGCCACCATTCATGGGCGTTCTCTTTTGTCGATCAGGAATGCAGTTTCGCTACAGGACGTCCCAAGTTCCGTGACACGCTGCGGATCGCCTCCGGCTCGGGATAGGGCGCGAAGGGCTGCCTGTCGCATTTCGTCCATAGGCGGAGGTTTGTCGCAGAGAGCGGCGACGATCCGTTCGGGACCGAGGGTGCCATCGGCCACGATGCTGCCGGGGAGAACCGTTGGCGCGCCAGCCTCGAGTTGAATTGGCGATGCGGAAGCAGGAGCGTAGACCGTGACCGCCCCGGCAGCATCGAGCCCCAGAACGGTGACGAAACCGGGGCGAGCTGCGGTAACTTCGAAACGAAGCGCATCTCCTGGAAGTACGGTGTCACCCTGGGCCGGCCGAGTCACTTCGCCAGAAGGGCGACGCAGCACAAGGGCAAGGCTAAGAGCTCCCTTCGTTCGCGTCGCCGCTGCAAGTTGATCGTTCCGCTCAACCCGGGCGCTCACCACGAGTGCCACGGCAGCAGCTAGCGCTATTGCCGGCATGGTCCACCCTGTCGAGTCACGGCGAGGTTTTCTCTCGAGCGCCTGCGCGAAGATGTTTCCGAAGAGCGGTGCCTCCACCGCCTCGAACTCGGTCAATCGATTCTGGCACCGGGCGCATGACGCGAGATGTGCTCGAACATTTTCCTCAGCGGCGTCTCCCACCAAATCGTTGGCCGTCAGCCGATCGAACACAAAGTCCGATATACACCCCGCAGGCGTCCGCGGCGCCTTGACGGTGATCATAAGACTGCCTCTTGCGTCACGATCTCCCTGGCTACGGAGTGAAATATGGCCAGGCGATTGCCGACCGTTCTGCGGGAAACGCCTAAAATGCTGGCGATCTCGTCGTGGGACAGTTCGTCCACATAGTAATAAACTGCAACGTCTTGGAGTTCGGCCGGGACACGCTCCAGGACGCACCGTATTAGGATTTGCGTGTCTGAATCCCGAGCTTGTGTTTCGTCGAGCGGGCACCCCGACAGGATTTCCGCACGCCGTTTGGCGTCTCGGAGCCTGTTCAGGCAAAGATTTGTCGTCACGCGGTATAACCACCCCATCGGGCTCGCCTCGAACGCGTCCTTCGTGTCGACCCTTATCGCGCGCAGAAAGACCTCTTGAGTGACATCTTTGGCCGCGTCGTCGTCTGCCAGGATCCTTTTTGCGCGTCTCCACACCGAACGGCTGTAACGGGAGTAGAGCGCCTCGAGCGAGCCCCGATCGATCACCGTCTGCCACGTACACCAGCGGAACGGTAGGCGCAAGGGATGGCCCGTGTTGGTCCAAGCACTTCTTGGGACCGAAGTCCTCCACCAGAGCGCCCGAAAGAAGCTCCAAACGGTTTGCCCAAAAGTGGGCGCTCGCGGGTTGTAACGTAGGAGCTTCGAAACGGAGCCGCGTCGGCTCTCGTTATGCACGGCATGCATTTGACGGCAATGACGCCGCTATCTTGATTGGCTCATCGACTACGAGGGGCGTGCGAGAAATCCATGCGTTGGTGCGGTCTCGAGACTTCCCCTACGGAAGAGCCGTTCGGTCTCTGATTCAATGCACCCCCCGGAAAAAGGGGTTGCCACGATCGCGCTTCGTCCGCCAGAGTCTGCTCGCTTTGCCATCACCACCGTCGTTTCTTGGGAGAGGGGGGAAGCAGGAAACAGCATGGATTCGCATCGATCGGTTTCTGACGCGTCACCGCGTACGGAACGATACCAGTCAGGCGATGGCAGGATCGTTCGACGCGGCTCTGTCGATATGGATTTGCATTCCTTCACTGCGTATAACCGCGGCAGGCCACTTACCCTGACTCGCTTGGAGTTCGACATTCTTTTGTACTTAGTTGTGCGGGCCCACCGAGTGGTCGCACAGGATGAGCTTCTTCGCGAGGTCGTGCAAGGAGCGCACACCGGCCAGACTTCCTTGATTCGTGTTCACATTTGTAACCTGCGGCGCAAGCTCGGCGTCGATGCCTGCGTCGTGGAGACGGTGCGCGGTCGCGGCGTTCGTTTCCGGGAACCCTCGCGAAGTACGTAGCTCCTGGCCGAGCCCCGAGAGGACGCGCCGATTCCCGAGCTGGTGGCAGACATCGGCCTGAGCGCGCACACGCTGTCGTATTGGCGAGCGGCGGAGGGGGTGTGAGCGTGCAGCGCGAACCGCGTGAACCCGGTGAAACCCGCGGGGACGTGCCGGGCGTGGTTCACCGATCACCAGCCGAGATCTGGGCCAAGTCGGTCGGGTCGTCGTAGAGCGCGCCCGTCGAAAAAAGGCGAAGGTCCGGAGCGCCAACTCCGAGCCTTCTGGAGCTCCGGCCAAACACCCGCCGCACGGAGTCCGCACCTTTGACCACAGCCTGAGATCCATGTCCAGACTTCGACGGCCTGGAACCTTTTGCCGTCGGAATTTTTTGGGCTTATCACCTGCGGGAGGTGCCCCGTGCAGCTCCGGCTCTGCGAGCGCTGCGACCTGGGCCGGCGCTTCTGCACGAACTGCGCGCGCGAACAACGGCACGACTCGATTCGGCGGGCGGCGGCGTGTTACCGGCCGAAACTGCGCGCGCGGCGGCTGCACGCGGTTCGGCAAGCACGGTACCGCGAGCGACGGGGCAAATTCTCTGCATCGAAAGTGACGCATCACACCGCGACACAAGGCGAGAGCGCATCGACGTCGCCGGTCGCGCCGGAGAACGTCTCCGGCAGAAAGGACCGAGGTGACGAATCGAATCGAGATCCAGCGCGCGCTGCTGCTTGTGCGGCGCGCCGCTACCACCCTGGTCACTGCGCGGGCGGCGACTACGACGACGACCGGGGCGCACTCCGCGACCACCGCGGCCTCCACGGCTTTGACGACTGGGGCCGATCATGATCCCGAACGCGGAAGCGGAGATCGTGCGGCTCTTCCACGGTGAGAGGTGGTCGGTCGGCACCATCGCGTCGCAACTCGGCGTGCACCACACGACGGTTCAGCGCTGGACAAGATCGGTGTGGAACCGAAGGTCGTGGCGCCTCGGCCGTCGATGGCGGACCCGTACGTACCGTCCATCGTCGAGCAACTCGCGAAATACCCGCGTTTACGGGCGAGCCGACTTTTTACCGGTGAACTTCACCGGAATCCCGCGGATCCTCGTGCCCGTCAACATCCAGGATTCGCTCTGACACCGCGCTCGGACGACCCCGTACGCGCATGCGCAGCAGTTGTTATTCAGCCGCGGTTGCAAGAAAAAGGATCAAGCCAGGGAGTGGCGTCAGCTAGGAGACGCCACTCCCTACTTGCTGCTGTAGATGTCAGGGGCGGGGGCGGATGAATGCCGCCAGCGGAGTATATCCGCAGCAGGATCAGCTCACTCCCAAATGCGCTATTCGGATAGGTCCTGCAGCCGCGTCCGGCACTGGGCCAGTACGGGCGCCATCACTGGCTGCCTCATTGGGCTTGCTGGACGCGAAGTCATCAACAACCATAGATAAAGAACTCGCCGAAGGCTTCGCGATCGTAGAGCGCTTGCGTGTCCAGCGTGTTCATCTCATTGAAGTCAATCGTGTACAGGTGCTTGGGCTGGCTCCACATGCGGTAGACCCGTCGGGCGCAGGGGCCACCCGGGTTGGCATACTCGGGATATACGTAACCAATTCCTCGTCGGCCATCATCGAGAATGTCACCTTCGCCGATCCATCCAAGGTTGAGATCATTATCGTACTCGGCGGCGTCCCACGTAAATAGATGGTCGGTTCCTTGTGAACTCCACATCCGATAGAGTGGCCTCCTGTTGGAGTCGGTGGTCCTTTCGCTCCAAATGGAACCTTGTGCTCCGAATTTGGTCCATCCTGAGGGCAGATTGTTATATTCGTTACCATTGACCGTGAGTAGATTGTCGCCGGCCCCACCCCAAAACGTCGCGCGATATAGCGTCCCGCCGATGAGCGGCTGCGAAATCTGATCAACTTCCTCGCTGGGCATCGTACATCCGATGGAAAAAAGGCCGAATGCTATCGAGATCTGCAGCGTCCTTCCGACTAGCCATTTTTTCATGGTTCCTCCGGTCCTCGTTTGTGAACGGCAATGGGTGAAAATTGACAAATGATTCGTGAACTGCCTAACGTGAGACTTCAAGAGACAGGCGTCGCTACCTAACGTGCAGTGCCCTCGCGAGAAGAGCGCAATAGGCACGACCCAATAGGCGATCAGATCAGATTTTTCGCACCGGATAGCGAAATGACCTCCCAGCGCTACGGCTTAATCCGTTTTTGATTCGGTTGAAGATTGCGATCGATCGAAACGCTGGCAGGCGATCGTTGTTAAGATACGTGTTCGCGATACCCCGACTTGCCAATCCGCTAAGTCCCCTCAACGGCTGACAACGCGATGCGCAGTTTGCATCGGTCAGCAGACTCCATGTTTCCTTCAAGAGGTCTTAGCAGCTCTCGGAAAACGAAAAGTGCTAAGAGAGCGCTAAGCTTTCGTTTAGCACTCACTCCTTGAGGGCGCGTCCCGCAGCCCGCGGCCCTCACCGCAGCGCAACCGGCAGGGCGCGAACATGCGATCCGGAGCTCAGAGGGGGCGCCCAGCGTTGCGCCTGATTACGCCGGTGCCGGCTATAGGTGATGAGGCGGATGGGTGATGGGGCGCCGTTGTCACAAAGCCATCACCTTGCGGTTTCAACCATCCACCGCTGACGCACGGATGGCTTTCCTCGCCGTCGCGCGAGGATCGAGGGCGACATGAGGCGACATGCGCCACTGGAAATGCCCCGATTTAGTGGACAGTGGTTTCGTGTGATCACGCCGCGATCGGGCGTCCGGGGTCGTGCGGAGACAACTCCACACGTGATGCCCACCATTCCCAGGTCAGTACGCACCGCCGTCGGTGGGCGGCGCGCAAGCCGTGAACACCTCTCTCTCTTTGACACTCCGGCGCGACAAGAGGCACGACATCGCACCGTAGCCCACGGTTCCTCCGCGTATCCTCGAAGCACCGGTAGAGAGCGATCTGGAGCGCCCTCCGGGCCTGTTACGCACCTGACGAGCTCGAAGCAGCGCGACGTCTTGCACCTTGGCTCGAGCGTGCCGATCGCGAAGGCCTCGCTCGACTGGCACCGAGGATGCGTGAAGCTCTCGCCGACGGCACGTCACTGCGCCACGACGCGCAAACGCTGCTGGCGCGCTCGCGAACGTGCCGGTGGCGCTTCGTTCCTACGCCATCGAATCTGCTGATCTGCGCCGTTACGACCTTCTGCTCGAAGCTGCGGGGTGCTCCGCGTGAGCCACCTCGACGAGACAGACGTAGTCCTCGCCGCCGTGCGCGCGCATTTGCGCATGCTCAAGCTGCCTACCGTCGCGCGCGAATGCGACACGATGGCCCGACAGGCTCTCTCCGATGGGCAACATCCTCTCGGCTTCCTCCGCTGCCTGCTTGAGGCGGAGATGGCCTCGCGTGCCGAGCGTGCTGCGGAACGGCGCTTGCGCGCCGCACGCCTTCCTGCGCGCAAAACACTCTCGCAGTTCGACTGGCGCCGTGCGCATGGCCTCGAGCGCGCACGCATCGAGGACCTTGCCCGCTGCTCTTGGATCCCCACCGCTCGCAACGTCGTCCTCGTAGGACCCGTTGGCACCGGCAAGACACACGTAGCCATCGCGCTCGGGATCGAGGCCATCAAACATGGACATAACGTCCTCTTCTTCCGAGCCTCCGATCTCGTTCGCACGCTCACCGAAGCTCGCGACGCCAGAATACTCTCTCGTCTTCAGGACCGCCTCCGTCGTGCCTCGCTGTTGCTCCTCGACGAACTCGGCTTTGTCCCGTTCGAAAAGGCCGGCGGAGAATTACTCTTCGATGTGATCTTCCCCCGCTTTGGTTACCAAACCGGGGGATGATCAATGTGCTCTCCGCTCGCCACGAGCGCGCGGCCACCATCATCACCTCCAACCTCGCCTTTAGCGAGTGGAACCGCGTCTTCGGCGACGACAAGCTCACCGCCGCCCTTCTCGACCGTCGCGCTCAACACGCCGACGTTTGCGTCACCCGCGGTCCAGGCGACCGCGTCGCACTACCGCAAAGCGCAAAGACGCAGACTCGGAGGTGCCGTCCCCCTCGCCGTGAGGGCTCGCTGCGCCGCCAGGGTGGGTCAATTCCTGGTGGCGACAGTGGGTCAGTTCTTCGTGGCCGTTGACACCTCTCATGCTGGCACATCCGCCCGAGCCGAGCGGGCCAGAATTCGGCGCAGTCGAACACCGAGTCAGGCAACGTGTCGACGCAATCGATCACCGCGCGCCGTGACCCGTCGCACATGCCTGGTGGTCCGCCATTCTCGATGTCGGCGCTGCGTTGGCGCTCGCACACCACGACGCACTCGGCCGGATCCTCGTGAGCGCACCGGGTGCGATCATGCGCGGCACACCATTCGTCGCAGAGGGTGACCGGCGCTGAATAACCTTGCTGGCAGTCCGGCAGGAGAAGGAATAGCGAGACCGCGCCGAGCGTCCTCAACCAACGTCGAATGGCCCAGCGAGGCCGAATTCGCCTTCATCTGCGTATTCCGGCGCGACTTGGGCACCCGTTCCGCTGACACCTGGGCACCGATTCCGGCAACACCTGGGCACTGATTCCGGACGACCTGGGCACCGATTCCGGAGCACCTGGGCACTGATTCCGGTGACCTGGGCAGCTGTTCCGGCGGACTTGGGCGCCGGCCGGAGCTGAGGTCCAGTCGCGGCTGGCGCACGGCCAGCCCGCACGGGCCTCGGGCGCGGCGACGACCCGGTGGTCGCAACCTACGCCGCTCTCTCGCACTTCCGGGCGCGGGACGAACGGATGTCGACGCGACACACCATGCGAAAGATCCGAGAAGTATTGCGACTGAAGTACGAGCAAGGCTGCTCGCAGCGGCAGATCCAATCGGCGACGGGCTTGTCGAAGGGATCGGTCGGCGAGTATTTGCGCCGGGCCGAAAGCGCGGGGATGACCTGGTCGACGGCCGAGCCGCTGAGCGATGCCGAACTCGAGGCGAGGCTCTTCAAACAGATTGGCCGTAACGAGCCGCCCGGCCGAACACCGATCGACTTCACCTGGGTGCACAAGGACCTGCGCCGAACGGGCGTGACGCTGCAGCAACTTTGCGTCGAGTATCAGCAAGCAGCCGTCGACGCGCACGACGGCCGGCGCCCCTACCAATACAGCCAATTTTGCGACCTCTACCACGGGTGGCGAGCGAAGCTCGACATGCCGATGCGGCAGACGCATCGCGCCGGCGAGAAGGGCTTCCTCGATTACTCGGGCAAGAAGCCCGCGATCGTCGATCCGCAGACGGGCGAAGTGACCGAGGTCGAGCTGTACGTGATGGTTCTCGGCGCGAGCAACTACACGTACGCGGAGGCGACGCTTACGCAAAACCTCGGCGACTTCATCGGCTCGACCATCCGTGCCCTCGAGTACTTCGGCGCCGTCCCGGAGATGCTCGTGCCTGATCAGCTCAAGAGCGCGGTGGCAAATCCGATCGCTACGACCCCGAGATCAATCCGGCGTTCTTCGAATTTGCCCGCCACTACGACACGGCGATCATTCCCGCGCGTCCGGGAAAAGCGCGTGACAAGGCCAAGGTCGAGGTCGGCGTGCAAATTGCGCAGCGGTGGATCTTGGCTCGCCTGCGCAATCGCAAGTTCTTCCGCCTCGCCGAGCTCAACGAAGCCATCGCCGAGCTGCTCGAAGATCTGAATGCGCGGCCGTTCCAGAAGCTCGATGGCTGCCGACGGTCCGCCTTCGAGAGCATCGATCGCCCCGCCATGCATGCGCTACCAGCGCGGCGCTATGAACTCAGCCATTGGAAAAAGGCGAGGGTCAACGTCGACTACCACGTCACGTACGACGACCGACACTACAGCGCGCCTTGCGAACTCATCGGGGCGGTAGTGTACCTACGTGCGACGCGAAGCACGGTGGAGATCCTTCACGGCGGCGAGCGCGTCGCCTCGCATGAACGCTGCTTCGGCCCGAGGGGCAAGTACACGACGTGCGAAGAGCACAAACCCAAGTCCCACCGCGACTACGGCAAGTGGCCACCGGCGCGGATGCAGGCATGGGCCGACTCGATCGGGCCATCCGTCGGGCGCGTGGTCGCGTGCATCCTCGGCCGCTACCGCAATCCCGAGTTTGGCTTCCGCGGCGTACTCGCGTTGACCCGTGATGCAAAAACGTTCGGTGCCGATCGGCTCGATGCGGCGTGCGCTCGTCATCGCCGGACCCATGGGCCCCACGCGACGCAGCGTCGTCGCCATCCTTCGCAATAACCTCGAGAGAACGCCTGTTCCGAGCGACGACACCGTCTCCGCCCCCGTGCATCACGAGAACGTTCGAGGACCCACGTATTTTGAAAAGGAGGAATCAGGATGATTGTAGATGAAACGATCCAGAAGCTCATCGAACTGCGTCTGGCCACGATGGCACAGGCCTTCCGCCAGATGCTCGAATCGCCACAGAACCACGACCTCAGCTTCGAAGACAAGCTCGGCATGCTCGTCGATCGAGAGTGGCTCGAGCGCGAGAATCGGCGCGTGGCGCGGCGCACCAAGGAGGCCAAGCTCCCCATCGCAGCCAACATCGAAGAAGTGATCGCCGACCCGGCCCGCGGAATCGACAAGTCCGTCCTGCGCTCGCTCGCGGCCTGCCCGTGGATCAAAGCCAAGCAGAACATCATCGTGCACGGCGCCACCGGCGTCGGGAAAAGCTTCCTCGGTGCTTCGCTCGCACAAACGGCCTGCCGGCATGGCTACCGCGCGCTCTACGTCCGCGTCCCCCGACTCGTCCATCATCTCGGCGTTGCACGGGCCGACGGCTCCTACACCTCCGAGCTCGCGCGAATATCCCGCTTCGACGTTCTCGTCCTCGATGACTTCCTCATCGCGCCCATGAAGGACACCGAGCGGCGCGATCTCCTCGAAGTACTCGAAGATCGCTATGACCACAGCTCGACGGTGATCACCTCGCAAGTGCCGCCGAAAAGTTGGCACGAAGCGCTCGCCGATCCGACTATCGCCGACGCCATCTGCGACCGCCTCGTCCACAACGCTCATGTGCTGTGGCTCAAGGGACCGTCGATCCGCAAGAAGAAGGGGCTCGATTCCAAGGACCAGCCAACCTCAACCTGACCATCTGATCGTCGCTTCGCTCCGACTCCGTGCCCAAGTGCACCGGACTCGCTGCCCACGTCAGACTGGAACCGCCGCCCAGGTTGGTCGGAATACGCATTCATCCACTGCGTGCACGATTTGCACAAACATCCGAGCCACCTCCGTCCCTCGTTCGAACGAACGCTCCACGCGTGAGGTGTAAGTCACTGTTAAGTCGAAGGCGGCTCTCAGCACGACGCCCGAGGGCGCAAGCCGCTCACGAAGCGAGGTCATGACCTCGGTGGGGATCGGGCAAGTTCGAAGACTTCGACGGCGGTAATGAGATCGAATGGTCCGTCAGGGAGCTCGTTGCCGCACTCGAGCTGCTCGAACCGAGGCTGTGCATATCGATCGAACCCGCGGGCCACCGCATTGCGATCGAGTTGAAGCAACCAGCATTCCGAGACCCCTGCCGTAGTCGAGCGAGCGACATCTGCGCGGAAGCAGCCCCACCCCGCGCATGCGCCGGACGTAGCGATTCACATAAAGGGTTCGCCGCAACGCGCCCGAGTCCGGATCGGGATACAGCATCGTCGCGTACGACCGCTCCAATCAGTGCGGCTCGAGGACCATCAACGAATCGCAGCTCGCACAACTGTGGAAGATGGCCGCCGTGTCACCGAGGACTTCCGCGTCGAAAGAGAATCGCAGCGCATCCCCACACGCTCGACAGGTGGCACCCGGTCTTCACTCCCTATTCTCGACCGATATGGCAGGGGCAACTTTGGCATCCAAGGTGGGGGCCGACGAGGCCTCGGTGTGGTGGGGAGGCGAATTCATATGGCACGGGCCGCGCTCGAGAAGCGCCGCTCACCGAGAGCACGCAAGAGCTGGGGTCCGATCACCGATTCACTGTAGCGATCACGACACGCGCGATCCGCCTTCCCTCGCCGCTGACCGACGTCCGCATCGGCGAGCCCGCTAACTTCGAATAGAACGTCGCCCAGTGCTTCGGGTGAGAACGGGTCGCAAGGCCACCCCAGCCGACCGCCATCCATGATTTCGAAGGGGCCACCATGATCGGGGCCGATTAGCAACAGGCCCCGCGCCGCAGCCTCCGGGAAAACCATGCCGAAAGGTTCGTCGAGCGTCAGCAGCGCGAAGACATCACATGCTTCGTAGACGGCGTCGAGTTCTCGCTCCGGAAGGTAGCCGTGAAAACGGACGGACGTCGAGATGCCCAGCGTCCGCGCCAGTTTTTCGAGATTCGCGCGTTGTGTTCCCTCGCCCACGACGTGGAGCTGCGACCCTGGTTGCCGCGCGGCGAAGTGGGCAAAACCGCGGATGACGGTCTCAACGTTTTTCCTCGACTCGAGGCGAGTATGCGTCAGGACCTGGAGTCCACGGCGGTCGAGGCCCGACCGGTGCGGCCGCGGAGGTGGAAAACGGACGACGGGATAGATGACCACCGCATTGCGCCCGTAGACTCGACGGATATTGTCCCGCGAAAATTCGCTGATTGCGTAGATGGCATCGAGCTTTCGCGTATTTTCCACGTCGAAGGCGATGAATTCTGCACGCGAAGGTTTGCGTAAGTCCCGCTCGTCTCGAACGAGCCTTTGCACATATTCTCGTTCCACTTCCGTCATGCCACCGGGCGTGGAAGTAACCCGCTCGTGCAGCCGCGGATTGGTCGCGGCGAGATGGTGGTCGCGCGGCGGCTCGGTGCAGCACCAGAGCCGACGAGCGCTCATCGAGCAGGCGCCGAGCAAAGCATTGGTGGGGTAGTTGCATGCAAGCACCGTGTCGGCGCCGGCGAGACATGCCTCGGCACGTGGAATCGCCCGGCGCAGCCGGGAGAGTGGGCCCGAAATGCGGTCCATCCACGGGGCTGGGGGGGCAAGTCGAACAGGGATGTCTTGGAGGCGTTCACGCCAGCGATTGCTGTCGAGTGCGAACGTCGCAATATAGACGTCGACGTTCGCTCGCCGGAGAAGACTCGCCTGGGTAGCCACGAGGATCTCGGCGCCGCCGATGGTCTCGAATGCCGGATGAAACAACGCCACGGTCATAGGTGGTAAGCGCCGCCGGAAGGGGCAGTCAGCTGCTGTGGGGGCCGGCGTCGACGCGGGCCAAGTCTGCATCGACCATCATCGCCACGAGCTCCGCAAATCCCACCGTAGGGGCCCACCCGAGCTCTCGGCGGGCCTTCGACGAATCCCCCTGCAGTACGAACACCTCGGCGGGGCGATAAAACTTCTCGTCGATGACGACGTGATCGCGCCAGTCGAGACCGGCCCGTTGAAATGCGAGCTCGGCGAATTCCCGCACACTGTGGGTTTCCCCCGTGGCGACGACGTAATCGTCGGGCTTGTCCTGATGGAGCATGAGGACCATGGCACGGACGTAGTCGCCCGCGAATCCCCAATCGCGGCGCGGTTCGAGGTTCCCTAGCGGTAGCTTCGTCTCTCGCCCTGCCTTGATGCGAGCGACGGTGCTCGTGATCTTGCGGGTGACGAATTCGAATCCGCGGCGCGGCGACTCGTGATTGAAAAGGATGCCGCTACAGGCAAACATTCCGTAGGATTCCCGGAAATTGCGGACGACGTCGAACCCGGTGACTTTGGAGATACCGTAAGGCGAGCGAGGATGGAACGGTGTCGTTTCGCGCTGTGGACTCTCGCCGGCGTTACCGAACATCTCGCTCGTCGCTGCAAAGTAGAAACGAGTGGTCGGGCTGCGATCCTTGATCGCGGATAGAAGGTAGAGCGTTCCGTTGATGTTGGTGTCGAAGGTAGAGAATGCGTCCTCGAACGAGTAGCTGACGAAGCTCTGGGCGGCCAAGTGGAAACACTCGGTCGGCTTGAGCTTGTCAATCAGAGAAAAAATCGTGGCGTGGCTTTCCAGCGACCCTGCATGCAGCGTGATGCGATCGAGGATGGGCTTCAGACGTTGCAGGCGGTATTCCGGCGCCTCCAGGGCGACGCGCCGAACCATGCCGTGGACTTCGTACCCTTTGTTCAACAGGAGTTCGGCGAGGTACGAACCGTCTTGTCCCGTAATACCCGTGATGAGCGCACTTTTTTTCGACATGGATGCCTGCGGACGCGGACCCTACCGCCGCACCGCGCCCCCTGCAAGTCTCGCACCCGCAAGCACGCCGCCTCTTCGCTGGCTTGAGTGCAGCGGGAACTGCCCCGCGTATCCCGTTTGCCTCACTGTGAATGGGTTCGGCGGCCTCCGCCGCCCGGCGGCACGCCCTCTCCCGTTTTTGACGGGCGTTCGGCGCGCGCATCCTCTCCTCGGCAAGCTGGCGGTCGCCTTCGCATGGGCTCCCTCGTCGGCGTGATTTTCGCACTGATCCCAACGAGGCAGACTAGAAGCGTCGCGTCCGTCTAGAAGCGTCGCGTCCGTCTTCCACCGTCACGCGACCACCCATGGGGCCGATTCGACCGTGCGGCATGCCGCTGAAATGCTGCTCGGGTTCGAACCGAAGACGCCGCTCGAATTTGGCCTGCAGAAACCTACGAGGATTTGGGCGTCCGGCTGACACGGAATCAAGAATGACTAGAGGGATAGTAGACAAATGAGCCGATGCGGCTAGAGCCCCGTCGGTGAATCGCAGCTCGTGCAGTTGTGGTAGGTAGCGGCCGTGAGATTTTACTTCACCGAGGAAGATCATCCGACCACCGTTCGCGCCAGCGAGATCCGGGCAGCGCTCGTGCACGCGCGCCACGAAGTGATTCACGGTCGAGAGGGGGAGCCAGCGCCGCCGAGGACCGACGTTTGGCTGCATGGTATTGCCATCGAGGGGAGCCCTCCGATGGCGAAGCCGATTGCCGATCAGCTTCTCGCCACTCCCGCCCACATCGCGATATTCCAACTATGCGATGGGGAAAACCTTGAGTTCGATCGCGTCCCATCCGACGTCGCCGCACGCGCACGACTCTTTTTGCGCAACCATTGGCCGCGCGATCGAAATCGCATACCCGCAGCTGCACGAGAGCGCACGGGATGGCTGCCCCCCATGCTCAAACCGATGGCAGCACGAGCCGGCAAACCCCTCGCCGAACGCGCGGGCGGAACCATCTTCTACGGAACCCGCACGGGGTTCGCCAACATGGGTGACGGAAAGAACGCACGCGAGGAGATCGTACGTCTCATGCGTAGCAGCAAGTTACCCTTTGAAGGCGGGATTCTGTCCCATCCCGATACGCGCTATCCAGTTCCTCCAGAGCTTTTGGTCGCGCGCGTCAGCGAAGGGGCCCATGCGCGGCTCTTGCACAATGCAAAGATCTGTCTGGCACCTTGGGGCAATCACCCTCTGAGCTACCGGCTGTTCGAAGGATTGGCGCTGCGCTGCTTGGTGGTCGCTCAATCGATTCGCGACACGACGTTCCTCGACGGCGGCCTCGAGGCGGGAAAGCACTACGTGGAGGTCGCGCCGGATTTGAGCGACCTGACCGACCTTGTCCGTCATTACCTGGGCAACCTCGGCGAAGCGCAGCGCATCGCCAACGCCGGGCATCTCCATTTCACGCAGTACTTTGCTTCACGCGGTCAGCTCATTTCACCGTACTTGTACCGCGCGACCGTCGATTCCTGGGGCTCCGTCTATCTTCCCAGCGAAGCCCGCAACGTCATTGCGCTATCGCGCAGCCTCGCCGCCCGGGCATTTCCCGGTCGATTCTAGTGGCCATCAGCGGCGCGTGGTCTTCCCGACCGCGTGCGCGATCTCCCCTATCGAACGAACCAGAGCTCCGGCCGCTCGTTGCGCGAGCCGCCCCACCTTTCCGTCGATCTCGCGCTTGTACTGGTACGGGATGAAGTCGTCGAAGACGTTCGGGGAGAGGGCGAGGACGGGGATGAGCCCTTCGTCTTCTCGCCTCACGTAATAGCGATTCAACCCGTCGAACACGGCGAACTGATAGTCGTGGGGCAGGATCAGATCTTCCCACAGGTGGTGCGTCGGCTCGGGCCTCATGGGATGGGTCGCCTCGATGACAATCACCCGCGGCCGGAAGCGACGAAAGTCCGCCCCCAGAAGCACGGCGCGCTCGTGCCCCTCGACGTCTATCGAGAGAAAGTCGATGGTGCGGTCACCGACATGCTCTTCACAGATGCTCGAAAGCGTCGTGACGCGTGTGGCGATGGAGTCGAAGTCGAACCCCTTCTTCTTGTGCTTCGCCGCTTCCTCGACGGCAAACGTCGAGAGAGCGGTGGCGCGGCCGCGGGTCGCGAGCAGCGTCATCGTGCCGGTGCGATCGCTGCAGCCCACGTTCAGATTGACGTCGCGGTGGCGTGCCTTCTGGATGAGAGCAAACGGCCTCGGCGCCGGCTCTATGTTGATGCCGCTCCAGCCCTTGTCGTAGAAATGCTTCGAGATCGAGGCATCCACGGGATTGTTCGCGCCCACGTCCACGTAGAAGCCGCTGGGCTGGTTCAGAAACGCCCGCCGAAGCCGGACATCTTCCGCGTTCTGTGCATACGAGACCCAAGGCATGCGATTGCGACGAAAGCGCTCTCCATGGGAAGGTCCCAGGCCACCTTCTCTGCGCCGTGTTATCCCTAGCACCGTCCACGCATGGTGGGTAGGGTTTTCATCGATAACGACGCCAGCAAATGGGCAACATCTCGCGCGATCCCGAGCCGTTTCCAACAGCCACCCCCGGTGACGCGAAGCCCGTCGTCCCAGTGCCGTTCCCGCCCTCTCCCGAAGTGGGTTTGCAGTCGCAAACGATTCGCTCGCGCGCGACGGCCAGGCTGATCGACCTTGGCGCTTCGCTCCGCAGCTTCCGCACCATTCTGCGCCTGCGTCCATTCGACACGAGCACCCCCGATGGGCGCTCGAACGAGCGGTATCGTCGCGCGGCGCTGACGACCGTCAGCTCCATGGCGGCGCAGGCCCTCGGCGTCTTCACCGGACTCGCCTGGATTCGCCTCTCACTCTCGTATCTCGGCGAGGAGCGCTACGGCCTCTGGATCGCCATCGCGTCACTCGTGGCGTGGGCGAACCTCGCGGATATGGGCCTTGCGCGTGGGATGCAAAACCACCTGAGCCAAGCCAATGGCCAAGATGACCGCGTGCTGGCTTCCCGTTACATATCGACGGGGCTCGTCGCTCTGGGGAGCGTGGCGTTGGTCCTCGGACTGCTCTCCGCGCCGGTGGTGCTGCTCTTTCCGTGGGCGACTTTTCTCAACGTGCGGGACCCGGCGCTCGTGCCCGAGACGAAACAGGCCATTGCGGCGGCACTCGCCTGTTTCCTGCTCGGATTCCCATTTTCGATCGTTCCGACGATCTACGCCGCGTATCAGCGCGGGTACATCGCGGCCATCTTCAACATCCTGGGAAGCCTGGCCTCTTTGTGCACGCTCATCGTCGTGACGCGTATTCACGTGTCGCTGCCGTGGTTGATCGCCGCAACGGGCGGCATCACCATCCTGATGGCGCTCGTGAACTTCGGCTATTTGCTGAAGGAGATGCCCTGGCTGTTGCCTCGCCTGCAGCTCGTCTCGTGGAAAACGCTGCGCGAGCTGGCGGGGACTTCGGGAGCCTTGTTCGTGTTCCAGATCGGCGCCCTCCTGATCAACGAAACGGAGTGCATGATCATCGCGCGGCGATTGGGCCTCTCACACGTGGCTGAATGGTCCATTTTCTTGCGGGTGCAGATGCTGCCGGGCATCTTCATCCAGATGATCGATGCACCGCTCATCCCCGCCTTTCGGGAAGCGTACGTCCGCGGCGAGCGCGATTGGATCAAGACGGCGTTCTGGCGTGTGACCAAGCTCAAGGGTGTGATCGCGGTATTCGCGGCCGGCCTCTACTTCATTCTCGGCAACATGATCGTCCAGGTCATGAGCGGTCAGCCGATCGTATTTTCGCGCGACATGTGGGCGGGCGGCGCCCTGTTGCTCGTCGTTTCCGTTTGGAACGGGTCGTTCAACGATCTGATGATTGCAACGAATCGCCTGAGGCTCCTCGTGATCACGCTCTTGGCAAACGGACTCGTCACCCCGATCCTGAGCTACGTGCTGGCCCCCACTTTCGGGCTGTTCGGTGTCCTCGTCGCGATGCCGATCTTTTCCCTGGTGATCAGCGCGTGGCTCCTTCCGTGGGCCTGCCGGGATCTCGTCGGGGCATCGGCGTCTGCCAACCAGAGAGCGTAGAGCTGCCCGGTCCGGCGTCCATCGATGGGCGGTCTTTTCGGTGGCGAAATGCGCGAGGTTGGCTAGTTTGAGCGGACGTGTTCGCCTCCGTCGTCGTCCGCTCGTACCAGCGCCGCGAAGCCTTGCTCGAGCTCGTGGCTCGGCTTCGTCTGCAGCGCTCTCCGCGCTTCGAAATCGTGATCCTCGAGCAAAGCAACGACCCCAGCATCGTGCGCGAGCTCGACGCCTTCGGCGACCGGCGCATCCGCGTCATCGCCAAAGCGCCGACCAATCCGCCCGCGGCGCGCAACGAAGCCATCCGCCACTGCAAAGGCGAGGTCATCGTGCTCATCGACGACGACGATCTCCCTATCGGTGACGATTGGATCGATCGCCACCTCCAGAACTACGAGGACCCGGCTTGCATGGGGGTCGTCGGTCGCCTGGTGTCGGATCCCGACGACATGCGCGCGCCGCGCTTTCCCCGCGTGGCGCGTCACTTCGCCATGCGCTTCACCGTCTTCAAAGACACGATGGCGCTGGCGCACAACACCCTGCGCAAGGAAGGCATCGATTTTCTGATCGGATCGAACGCGTCGGTGCGACGCTCGCTGCTCGACCGGATCGGCGGTTGGGACGAAGGCATCCCCATGAACGAAGAGCAGTCGTTCGCCATCAAGTTCGCGCGCCAGCGCAGACCTGGCGAGAAGTTCGTCTTCGATCCCACCGCGCTCATGTGGCGTCGCACCAACGTGCCGGGGGGCCTCGGTCGGCGCAGCGGAAGCGATTGGCACTTGCGCGAGCTCGAAGCGCGCCTCTTCTACTACCAGCACGTGGTGGGTCACTATTTCGAGCGCCGCTACCGCACCCTGCGCCCGCTCTTTTGGCTGCGCGGCATCGAGCAAGTGGTCGTTTGGATCTGGGACGCGGACAACCGACACCGTTCGTTCGGGGAGCGCCTGCGCGCCAGCTTCGAAGTGATGTGGGGCCTTCCCGGCGTCCTGCGCTTCGATCGCTTTCCCGAGAGTGCCGTGCGCCGCGTGCCGCGATGGGACTGAGCCGATACCACGGAGCAGGATGGGTTTGAGTGATCTCTCCCTACGCGTCTCGACGCGTCGAACGTTCGTCGGCCTCGTCGAACGTTTCGTGCGCAAATCGGCGCTCAGTCAAAGTCCCCACGCGCGCGCCGAAATCGCTCTCACGTTCGACGACGGACCGCACCCCCAATGGACGCCGCGCGTCCTCGACGCCCTCGAACGGATTTCGGCCAAAGCGACGTTCTTCGTGGTCGGCCGATCGGCGAGCCAACACGGCGCGATCGTGCGCGACGCTCGTCGCCGCGGGCACGAGATCGGCACCCATTTGTATTCCCATGACCGGCGCACGGTGTTCGATGACCGCGCGTTCGCCGAGGAGCTCCGGCGCAGCAAGGGCGAGCTCGAGTCGCTGCTCGGAGAACCGCTGCGCTGGCTCCGATTCCCCTATGGAGAGCGTGGTCGACAGGATCCGCGGACGATCGCCAAGAACTATGATCTACGCACGGTTCATTGGACGTACAGCTCGCACGATGGAATGCTCGACGCACCGTCCGACGTCGTGGCCCGCTTTCGCACGGGACTGCGACCGGGCGTGATCGTGCTTTTGCACGACGCCCTGGCCGATGAGACCACGCTGCCCTCTCCGTACGTTGCCGCGCGCGACGTGACGGTGGCGGCGTTGCCCGGTATCGGGCAGGCACTCGCCGAACGCGGGCTCACATCGGTCAGCCTGAGCGAGCTCTTCGCCGCCCCCGGCCAAACAGAGACGTCGGTCAACCCGCGCTGAGAAGCCCGCGGTACACGCGCGCCATCGCTCGCGCCTGGGCACCGCGGGAAAACATGGGTGCCCGCTCGCGCCCGCGTCGCACGAGGTCGGCGGCGAGCTCGGGCTCGCGGCACAAGCGCAGAAGCGCATCGCCGATCGCCGCCGGATCCTCGGGGTCGACCTGGAGCGCCGCATCCCCCGCGACCTCGGCCAACGCGCCGCCATTGGTCGTGACCACGGGACAACCCGCGGCCATCGCCTCTACCACGGTCAAGCCGAAGCCTTCGCAACGTGAAACGAGCAGATGCGCGCGCGATGCGCGGTAAAGGACGCGCAGCTCGTCATCGGACACGTAACCGAGCCGGTCCACGGCCTCGAGCACGCCGAAACGCCGCGCTTCGCCTTCCACGCCTTCGATGTGTCCGGCTTGCAGATGCCCGGCCCAGGCCAACCGCAAATCGAGACCCGCCGCACGTGCGCGGGCGAGGGCGGACATCATTCCCGGCGTGTTCTTGCGCCAGTCGGAACCTCCGACGTAAAGGACATAGTCGCGGCCGCGCAGGCGAAAACGATCGAGCGTCGCTTCCACGTCGACCGTCGGCGGCGCGGCCCACCAGGCGACGTCGACGCCGTTGTAGACACGCACCACCAGCGCCTTCGGCACGCCCAGTAGCGAAATGACGTCCTCGCGCGTGGCGTCGCTGATGGCGACGACGAGATCCGCACTGCGGTAGCGGCGCCGCTCGATGCGCTTTCCCACCAAAGCGCCGCCATCGCGAACGCCGAAATAGTGCTCCGGAAACTTGGTGGGCACCAGATCGTGGCAGGTGACGATCTTGCGGCAGCCCGACAACCCGAAAAAGAGAGGCGTCGCATGGGGATCGCAGATGTGCACTGCGTCGGCCCCCAATTGCTTGGCGGCGCGCCACAGGGCCAATCGCTGCCGATAGGCCCAGTGATAGAAGTCAGTCTCGGTCGGCGCCACCGAGCGCGCGCCACCGCGATACGATGCGATGTTGCGCGTCGTCTCGCAGGCACCCGTCCACGCCAGCGACGTAAGCCCGATGATCTCCACACCCTTCAGCTCTTCGGGCGGCAACTCGGAAAGCCCCAGCGCGAGCTCGCGGATATAGCGACCGATGCCTCGCGGCCCGCTCGGCGTGTCGAGCGGCGTCAAATCGAAAAGAATGCGCAGCGGGCGGGGCAACTTTGGTTCAAGCCTCCAAGAGACGGCGGTAGGCACGCGCCATGGCCGTCGCTTGCACGGCCCGTGAAAACTGCGGAGCGCGCTGGCGCCCGCGCTCGGCGAGATCGGCGCGGAGGGCGCCGTCGGAGGAAAGTCGAATCAGGGCGCCCCCGATGGCGGCGTGATCGTCGGGATCGACGGTGAGGGCGGCATCGCCGGCCACCTCGTCGAGCGAACCTCCCCGCGTCGTCAGCACCGGGCAGCCCGAAGCCATCGCCTCCACCACGGTGAGTCCGAAGCCCTCGCACCGTGAGACGAGCACGTGTGCACAAGCCGCGCGGTAGAGCACGCCCAGTTCCTCGTCGCTGACGAAGCCGAGCATGCGCACCGCATCGCCTACCCCGATTCGGCGGGCCAAGTCGCCCATGGCGCGCGCGTGGTCGTCGCGCAGCCGCCCCGCCCACGCGAGGATCGTCCCTTTTCCTTGCTTTCGCGCGGCCGCCAAACCTTGCAGCATTCCCTCGATGTTCTTGTGCCAATCGCTCGCGCCGACGTAAAGCGCGAAAGACTCCCCTTGCAAACGGAACTTCTCGAGCACGGCTGCCTTCTCGAGCAGAGGCTCGCGCGACCAGCGTTCGATGTCCACACCGTTGTGAATGCGCACGATGCGCTCCGGTGCCACGCCGAGGTACGTGCATGCGTCGCGCCGCGTCGCCTCGCTGATGGCGATGACCAGATCCGCGCTGCGGTAGCGGCGCTTCTCGATGGCGAGACCGGCGATGCTCCCGCCATCGCGAAGGCCGAAGTACACCCCGGGAAAGCGAGCGGGAATGGTGTCGTGGCAGGTGACGATCTTCTTGCACTTCGTCAGCCCGATGAAGAGCGGCGTGGCATTGGGGTCACCGAGATGAACGGCGCTCGCTCCGATCGCGCCGACGGCGCGCCACAGCGCGATGCGTCTCGCGTAGGCCCAGCGGTAGTGATCCTTGGGACCGGGTGCGGAGAGCTCGGGGCTGCCGTGGAAAGCGGTGATGTCGTCGGTCACCCGATACGCGCCGTCGAGCCGAAGATGGGTCAGGGCCAGGATTTCCAAGCTACCCAGCTCGGCGCGCGGCAACTCGGCAAGCCCGCGCGCGAGCACGCGCACGTAGCGACCGTGTCCCCGGTCGCGTGCCGGGGTGTCGAGCGACGTCAGATCGAGCAGTACCTTCATGGGGAAGCGGCGAACGAATACCACGGCGGCGCGCGGACGAAAGTAGCTACTCCGGCACCGTGCGACCTACCCTGAACGCATGCCCGGCCTTTGGCGGCGGAGGGAAGCGATCTAGTCTCTCGAAGATGGAAGGCTCACGAGGGTCGACGGGATTTGCTTTGCTGAGCCTCGCCGCGGCGCTCGGCCTCGGATACCTCGCCTATCACGAGTACACGCGCAACAAGGTTGCCGAGGGCGACCTCGGAAAAACGCGCGGCGAAGCGCAGTCGTGCGGCGAAACGCTGCAAGGAACCAAGACGCACGCCGAGGACGTCGACAAGCAGCTGGCGGAATGCGCGACCACGCGCGACGCCGAAAAGGCGAAGCAAGGAGAGCTGGACAAGGTCGCCCAGGACATGGCGAATAACCTCAACGCCACCCGTGCCGAGCTCGTGGAGCTGCGCCAGCAGCACTCCGACGCCGACAAGCGCCTTCTCGCCTTCAAGTCGTTCGCGGACAAGCTGCGCAAGATGATCGATGCCGGCAAGCTCGAAGTCACGACCCGGCAAGGGCGCCTGAGCGTGAAGCTCCCGGCGGAGATCCTGTTTGCCTCGGGTAGCGCGCAGCTCTCCGAGGCCGGTCATGCGCCGTTGAAAGAGCTGGCCGGCGTCCTCAAACAGTTTCCCGATCGGCGCTTCATGGTCGCCGGCCACACCGACAACGTCCCCATCGGCCCCTCGAACTACAAGAGCAACTGGGAGCTCTCCACGGCGCGGGCCGTGACGGTGACCGAGTTCCTCGCGTCGGCGGGCGTCAACCCCAGCCGGCTCACTGCCGCCGGATACAGCGAGTACGATCCCATCCGCCCCAACGCCACCGAAGCGGGACGCAGCGAGAATCGCCGTATCGAGATCGTGCTTTTGCCCAACGTCAACGAAATCTCCGGCCTCGCCAAGGCGGCCGCGTCGGCCAATACCGCGCCGGCCGGCGCCAAGGCAGCGCCCAAGTCGAGCAATTAACGGATGCGTTCCGGTCGCTAGTTCCCGTCGGCTCCCCCCTCACAGGTGAGGGGGCTGGGGGGGAGAAACAGCAGCAGCGACCCTTCCGAGGCCTCTTTCAGCAAACCCGCTAGTGTTGCTCTTCGAGCAGGGGAGGTTTCTTGGGCACCGCGCGCGGCCGTAGGATCGGTCGCGGGATGGCGCTTTTTTCACTCGCACCGCCGTCGCGCGATGCGCCTGGAATCGGCGTCGTGAGTGATTTTTCCGCCGCCGCCGGCGCGGGCGTCGACGCGGATGCACTGGCGGGGGGTGGGGGCGGCACGGGGGAGGAATGCACGTCGATCGGCGTCACGATCGACTCGATCCCCGACGCGCTCTGGCGACTGATGGTCTGAAAAGCGAGCGGTAGAAGGAGTCCGGCCGCCACGGCGATGAGCGCCGGCCAACCTTGCTTCTTGGCCTTGGGGTGGAACGACTTGACGACGCTGCGCGATCGGTCGGGAGGAGGGACGCTCCCCGCGGTGCGGAGCGCGCCTTCACTGGTGGGGAACGCCCCATCGCTCGTGCGCATGGCGCTGTCGCTCGGCACGAGCATCCCTGCGCTGGTGCGCAGCGCAACGGCGCGCATCGACGGGTGTGACATGGGGTAGCGTGGGTCGACGAGCTCGAGTGCGGCGACATCGCCGTCGGCACGGCGGATGGCGGCGTTCATCGCTATCGCGCGCTCGGCGATGCGCGTTTCGAAGAGTCGCCGGAGCAGCAGTCCCGTCTCGCGCTCCCCTGCGGCAAGCTCGGCGGGCGAAATCGAGACCTCGAGCGCTTCCATCATCTCGCGTGCGGACGCGAATCGCTCCGTGCGGTCGCGCGCCAGCGCTTTCAGTACCACCTGCTCGAGCGCGGGGGGGTAGTTGGGGACGAGATAAGAGGGGAGCGTCGTCCCCTCGGACAGGATGTTGCGAATGGTGGCCGCGGGGTTGTCGGACTTGAAGGGGTGTTTGCCGGTGGTGATGCGGAAGAGCACGATCCCCATGGCGAAGACGTCGGCGCGAGCGTCGAGCCTTTCCCCCTGCACCTGTTCCGGCGCCATGTAGGCAAACTTGCCTTTGACTTCCCCGACTGCCGTCGGCTGCGACATGCGATGGGTGGCCTTCGCCACGCCGAAATCGACGAGTTTCACCGTGCCCGAGTACGTCACGAGGAGGTTCTGGGGCGAGATGTCGCGATGCACGAGCCCGAGCAACTGGCCTTTGTCGTCGTGCGCATCGTGCGCGGCATGAAGACCGCGCAGTCCCTGCACGATGAGATGCACGGCGACCGGGATGGGAATGCCGCCCATCGAACGCGCCGCGCGGAGTATCTGCTCGAGCGGCTCCCCCTCGACCCACTCCATAACGAGATAGAAAGTCCCGTCGTGCTCGCCCAGCTCCAGCGTCTCGGCGACGTTGGCGTGACGAATTTGGGAAGCGAGCCGCGCTTCGGAACGCAGCATGGCTTGCAGCTGCTCCGAATCCTCGTGCGTGGGGAGCAACGTCTTGATGGCAACGAGCCCCTCTGCGCCGCGCGACCCAATTCGGCGGGCCGCCCAGACCTGTCCCATGCCGCCGCGGGCGATGGGCAAGAGGAGTTGGTAGCGGCCGAGCTTCTCCCCGGGCCGGAGTTCCTTGGAGGCGAATATCAATCTGGCGAGTTCCTGCTACTATGGACAAACGTACGCGAACATCGATACCTGAAGCGACAGTTCACTTGTTCGGAGCTTCAGTCGCACTCGGGCGTACCTTGTGTTCCGCGGTCACCTTGGGTGACGTTCGTTCGTCGGGCGGGGCATCGTCCTCTTCCCGCGCTCGGTGCGCACGCTTGCTCGCCTCGATGAGGGCCAAAAGCTCCTCCCGTGTCACCCCCAGCCGTGCCGCGGTGCGGTGCGCCAGCGACGTCTGGGCCACCCCGTGCGCGAAGCGGTAGGTCGGAAACTGGTGCTGATCGAGCTCCACTTGAAAAAACGCGAGCTTCGGCACCGGAGGGTTCGCCTCAATCCGGGCTGCCAGCTGTAGGAAATGGGTCGTGATGAAGGCCTGCGGTCCCAGCTCGCCCAGCAAGCTGATGACGAGCTCGAAGATCTCTTCACCTTCCGAAGGGTTGGTTCCCGAGCAGAGCTCATCGAGCACGACCATGGATCCCACCCGCAACTTTTCGAATAGCGACCGAATGCGGATGAGCTCCATGCCGAGGCGGCCCTCGCTCTGATCGGCGGTGGCCTCCTCGATGAGCGAAACGAAGAGTCCCGGCGCGATACCGAGCGTAGCTTCGCGGGCCGGCACGAAGAAACCGCATTGACCCAGCATCTGCGCGATGGCGACCGATTGTAGCAGTCGCGTCTTACCGCCCGAGTTCGGTCCAGTGACGATGACCGTCATGTCCTGGCGCGCGGTGACGAGATCGCAGGGCACCACGTCCACACCGTGCGCCAAGAGCAGGGGATTGAAGAGCCCGCGCACGATTCGCGAAGGCGCGTCGGTGGCGCGCACGCGCGCCGGTTCGACGAGATCGGGCAAGCACACGCTCAGACCTTTTTCCTCCGCTCGATCGCGAAAAGCCAACCCCGCCAGGTAAAATTCGAGATCGCCGATCAGCTGAAAGAGCTGGACGAGCTCGTCTTCCAATCCTTCGAAAACGCCGTCGATGAGCCGCGCGAGAAGCTCTTGCTCGCTGAAACGATAACCACGGAAAAGCGCCCACAGCTTGGCGAAGAACCGCCCCAGTGGCGAAGCGTAGAACCAATTGCTCTCGTTCTCCCTCACCGCGAGCATCTCCAGGCCGCGCACCCGACCATCGATACCGAGGCGAACCCGCACGTCGAGGGTGGAGAGATTCTCCTCGTAGTCGAGCAAATCGCGCAGCCGCCGGTAGGCATCGCTTGCCCTCGTTTGCTCACCGAACTCGCGCAAACGGACGAGCCCTGTCCTGCTCGCGGCGAACGCCTCCGCCATGGTGTCGATGCCCGCCTTGGCTGCTCCCAGAATGTCGAGACGGCGCCGGCTCGCCTCGAGGCGGCGCGCAAGCGGGGGCGTCTCCAGCAGCGTCCGAAAGTGGTGCAGGGCCACGTACACGCTTTCGATGTCGCGGCGTAGCGCCGGCTCGGCCGCGAGCTCGGCCATGATCTGGCGGCGGTATTCCACCACTTTGCGATCGGTGGGCGGCCGTCCGAGGATCCGCTCCAGGTTCGCGCGGTGGACGGCGTAAGCGCGACCGCCGATGGTCACCTTCATGCATCCCGCTACGAGCTCGGACAGGAAGAGCTCCTTGGCGAAAGACTTCGGCTCCCAGGTCGAGGCCGGCAACGACGAGCTCTCCAGGATCTCGGCGAACGCCGTGCTCGGCACACCGCTCGCGAAGGCGAAGGTCAACGTTTGCTTCAGCTGCGCTGCATCGAGCCGAACCGCCGGCACGTGACACAGAAGATCCGGCGTGGGCATCGCCACGATTCTAGCAGGGGTAGACGGGCTGCTAGTCTAGGGCCTGTCCTGCATCCCGCCCGCTCCCGCTCCCGCTCCCGTTCCCGCCCCCCGATTTCATCCATGCTGGAGGACCTTGGGCTAACGCGACTGCTGGGGGCCTTACTTGATGATCGGGGGAATAGGGGGTTTGCTGTCGCCGATCACGCAGGACGAGAGGTCGAAGAGCATGAACTCGAGGGCCTTCTCTTGATCGGACAGCTCGGTCGTCTTGCATCCGTCCGGGTATGCCGTGCCGGTCGTGGAGGTGTCACCCGACGACACGTGGATGTCGCTCAGCACGACCCGCCCGCACTGCTTGTCCTCTGGCACATTCATGGGCGTGTTGGCGGTGAGGTACTGCACCGATGTCGGCGTTGTGCTGTAGATCCAGCGTTGTCCCACCATCGAGTTCACGGCGTCGACGGTGTGCTGTCCGGCTTTGATGACGATCTTGCCCTTCGGCGACATGCCGCCGACGTTGACGAGCCAATCCGCCAGCGCCTGTCCCTTGGGGAACGACATGTCGATGTCGGCGGTGAAGGGGTCGGCCAGGTCGTCTTGGTGGTGGAACGTGGCCACGGTGGGAAACGGCGCTGGTCCCTTTTCCAACCAGTAGTTGTGCCAGTGCGATGCGAACACGCGACCGCCGGTGTTCAAGTAATCCTGCATCGCTTGCAAGGCGGCCATGCTCTTGTTGCTGGGATTTTCCGTACCTTCGCACGACAAGAGCACCATGTCGTACTTCTTCAGATTGGCGACGCTGCCCCACAGCGTCGTGGCCGCACCGAAGGCAGCGCCCCCGTTCATGGTGTTCTTGTATTTGGCGGTGCCCGCCGCGCCGTTGAAGAAGTTGACGTGGCCAGCCCCCGCTTCGGGCGTGAATTCGGAATCGGCGATACCGATCTTACGGAGCAGGCATTCGAGCGCGTCGGCGCCGCCGGTAGCGAGCGCCATCTTCGGCAAATCGCCCTCCGCCGCACTGCGCGGCAGACGCATCATGTCCTTGTCGGGCAGGGCGGTGTCGGCGCACGACGTCACCATCGGCACCGTGATCTGCCGGCGCCATTTGCCGACCTGGATCACGAGGGGAACGTTGCTCGTCACCGGCACGTCCTTGAGGACGAACTGCCCTTTGGCGTCAGTGAGGGCGCTGGCGATGGGGCTGCCGGAGATTCCGCCGCAGCGATCGCAGGTGGCGCCGTTGACAATCGGGTCCACCGGCGCATTGGGCACGTAGACGATGACGTTGTAGAGCGGAATCTTGGCGGCCGGATCGTAGATCGTGCCGCTCAGCGACGTCGTGCCGCCCGGCGCGCACGCCGGAACTTTGCATTGCCCGAGCGTGCACTTGTTCTGAAAGCACTCCAAGTTCTGGCAGGCCCGCGTCACCGAGCCATCACCGCCGATGATCCCGCCTCCGCCGCCCGTACCCCCCGACGCGTCGCCGATGCTGATGATCCCCCCGACGCCCATCGAGCCGCCGGTCGCGCCGCCACCCTGTCCACCACTGGTGCGGTCATCGAACGTCGTATTCGCGTCTCCGCACGCCTCGAGGGTCGAAACTGCACCAATGGCGATCACACAGATCGTCGAGGCGTACCTTGCCATGCTGTCTCCTAGTCGAATCACTTCGCTCTATCGGGTGATCGCGGGGTACGCCGGTCGTTTGCGGCTCAATCCGCACACCGAGCGCAGACCCGCGATCACAACGTCAATATTGAAACTTTGCACTTCGAAAAGAGCCGGTCAATGTAGCCAATGGTGACCGATCGTAGTCAAATGGCCTTATTTTCAAGGGTAAAACCGTCGTTAGACGACCGATTCTGCACGACAAAGCGCAGCGAAAATCCGTTACGTCGGCATCGCCAAATTCGCTTCACACCTTGCGTGGCGTGCGCGCTCGCCCACGTTCGCCACGCCGCGTCATGCGAGAAGAACACGCCGCGAAGTCCGCTCGCGTGGCGCGGACGCGTGCGGCGCCGCGGGCGGCCGGGCCGATGTTACCCTGCCTTTTTCGCTTCGACTTCGAGGGCCACGTCGATCGTGTCACCGACGAGAAAGCCGCCTGCTTCGAGCGCCGTGTTCCACTGCAAACCGAAGTCTTTGCGCTCGATCTTGGTGGTCGCCTTGAAGAGAGCGCGATGGGCCGCCGAGGGGTCGTTGCCCCCGCCGAGCACGGTGTCGAGGACCACCTCGCGTTGGACGCCTCGGATGGTCAAGCTGCCGCGGACCTTGTACTTGTTCGCGCCGACGTCTTCGATGCGGGTGCTGCGAAACTCGAGGTAGGGGTACCTTTCTGCATCCAAGAAGTCGACCGACCGCAGGTAGGCATCGCGCGGCGCGTCCCGCGTGTCGATGCTGGCGGCCTCGATCTTCGCCTCGACCTTGGAGGCGGCGAGGTTGACCGGATCGAGCTCCAGCGTTGCACGCCACTTGGCAAACTGCCCATGCACCTTGGTGATGACCATGTGGCGCACCGTGAAGCGCACCCCAGAGTGCACGGTATCGATCTCCCACTTTTCCGCAGCCATCGACCGACGCCTCCTCTGCCGGATCTGCGCCGAGGGTGAAGCGGCAAGGTAGGCCCCTTTGGGTGCACCTTCAATCGAGCGGGTCTAGCCCCGACCCGGCCCGGGTCCGAAACACGCCCGAAACGCGGTGTGACCAATTTCTGACAATCGGATTGCGGGGCCCTGACAGACCTCGGGTACGGTCCTCCCATGGTTCCGATCCTGGTGTTCTTCTCCATCCATTGGTGCGTCAGCATCTTCTGCCAGACGTTTTTCCTCCATCGCTATGGCGCCCATCGCATGTTCTCGATGAGCAAGGGGTGGGAGAGGTTTTTTCACCTGCTGACGGCGTTCTCGCAGGGATCGAGCTATTTGCAGCCGCGTGGATACGCCATCCTGCATCGCGAGCACCATGCTTACAGCGACACGCCGCGTGACCCGCATTCGCCCCACGTCTACCCAGGCATCGGCGAAATGATGTGGAAGACGAAGCTCCGCTACGACGGGTTCAACCGAGGGACCCTCACGCCCGAACCGCGCTTCGAAGGCGGGTACCCGAATTGGCCGATCATCGACGGCATCTTCCACGTGTGGCCGACGCGCATCGCCATCGGCACCCTCTATACGATCTTCTACATGGTCTATGCGCCCCACTGGGCGTTTTACCTTCTCTTGCCGATCCACTACATCATGGGGCCCATCCACGGCGCGATCGTCAACTACTGCGGCCACAAGTTCGGGTACCGCAACTTCGACACGCCGCACGGGGACAAGTCGAGAAACACGCTCATTTTCGACTTCGTGACCGCCGGCGAGCTCTTTCAGAACAACCACCACGCGCGCCCGCAGAGCCCCAACTTCGGCGCGCGCTGGTTCGAGGTCGACCCGACCTGGAGCATCATCCGAGTTCTGGCGTGGCTGCGTGTGATCGAGCTCGAGCGCCCGCCCGCCCACAAACGTGAAGCGGCCGCCGTCCCAGCGATCGAACCGGTGCCTTCTCCGACGGTCAGCGCCGCTTCGCCCGCCGCCTGAGCACCGCGTCAGGACGGCCCGGGAGCCGCCGACGAAATCGGCCGGCGCCGTGATGCCGCTTCCCACGTCGGGGGCGGTTGCGAGTACGATTCCGCGCGAAGGGAAAACTTCGCATGGAGATCTCGCGGCGCCAATTCTTGAAGGTCATCGTGGTCACGGCGGGGACGCTGGAGGCCTGCTCGAGTGACATCGAGCGACCGCCGCCCGTCGTCACGGAGGACACCTCACCTTTTTTTCCGCAATCGGTTGCCAGCGGCGACCCCCGTCCGGAGAGCGTCGTCCTCTGGACCCGCGTCGCCGACGAGGAAGATCCTTCCGCCGATCGCCGCCTGACCGTCGAAGTCGGCCTCGATCCCATCTTCACCGTGCTGATCGCAAGCAAGGTCGATCTCCCCGCCGCGGCGCTGCACGACCACAACGTCAAGGTGAAGGTCACCGGCCTTCGCCCGAGCACGGTCTACTATTACCGCTTCACCTACGAAAAGAACGGGAAGAAACTGCGGTCGCGCGTCGGGCGCACCAAGACGGCGCCGGCCGCCACCGAGGTGCGCAAGGTCAAGTTCGCGGTGGGGACCTGCCAGGACTTCATCGGTCGGTATTACAACTCCTGGCAGCGGCTCCTGCTGCTTCCCGAGGAGGACGATCTCGACTTCGTCATTTTTCTCGGCGACTACATCTACGAGACGACGGGCGATCCCGGCTTTCAATCACCGGCCGGGGCGCGCACCATCGTCTTTCGCGAGCCCGAAACGGCTATCGCGCTCGGCACCCCCAGCGCACCCTATTACGCGGCCCAATCACTCTCGAACTACCGCGACCTCTACCGCGCGATTCGATCGGATCGCTTTCTCCAGGCGGTGCACGAAAGCTACCCCTTCGTCTGCGTGTGGGACGACCACGAATACTCGGACGACTGTTTCGGCGCCAACAGCAACTACAGCGACGGCATCAAGGACGAGACCAATCTCGAGCGGCGGCGCAACGCCGAGCTTGCGTACTTCGAGTTCGTTCCCATGGATCATCCGGACGCGGCCGACGTGGTCGATTTCGACGCCCTGGCCAGGTACCCCGAAACGCGCATTTACCGCGATTTCGCGATGGGCAAGCACCTGCGCTTGGCGGTCGCGGACCAGCGCACCTACCGCCCCGACCATCTCATTCCAGAGGACGCCTACCCGCCCACGGTGGTCATGGATGCGGCGGCGCTCACTGCCGCTGGGCTCGACAGCACGTTTTCCTCCGACGCGTTTGCCTACGTGAACATCGACGATCCGACGTACGATTTGCAGAGAGGTCTGCTCAATCTTGCCTACCATCAGCTGGCGGCGAGCGCCGGTCTCGACGGCATGGCAGCCGCAGCACGCGCGGCCGCGGTCATCAAAGGGCCGCTCGCTCTCGCTTACGTGAACGCGGTCCTCACCAACCCCGTCATCGGTAGCACCCCCATCGATCCAGTCGGCAAACCGCGCGGTCTCGCCTGGATCCACATGGGCAAGCGTGATCTCTTCAGCCGGCAAGGCTCGCGCTATGTCGTCATCAAGGACGCTCTCGATGCGTACGCTGCCTACAAATTCGCCTCGACGCAGGGTGCCAGCGAGAACGTGCTCGGTGACGCGCAGCAAGCATGGCTCGACGAAACGCTGGCCGGTCCGGAAGCGTGGAAGGTCGTGGTGAGCTCGGTGTCCATGACCTCGCTCATGATCGATCTGCGCGACAAGATGGATGTCTCCGATCCGACCTTGCGCAATCGCTTTTACTTGAACGTCGACATGTGGGACGGCTTTCCCAACCGCCGCCGCCAGCTGCTCGAGCAATTGTCCAAGGTCGCCGGGGGCAAGGCGATCCTCCTTTCGGGGGACATTCACGCCGCGTTTGCTTCGGTCGAGGGGGGCGTGGCCTGCCTCACCACACCCGCCATTTCGTCGCAGACCGTCAAGGGTGGCGCCGCAGGGGTGGCAGTGGGTGCGGGGTTCGACCCCACCAGCGCCGTGTACAAGTATGTCGTTGTCCAGATCGATGACACCTTCCGGGAGGCCAATCCCGGCATCGCCTTCTCCGACTGCGATAGCCACGGCTTCTTGGTGGTGGAGCTCGGAGCCGAGGATGCCACCGCGACATTTCACCTCATCCAGAGCGCCCACGCCGAAACCGACTACGGTTCACGCGCGGTCGAGCTTTCGACCAAGTTCGTCCAGCGAAAATTCAGGGTAACCCCGGGCACGATCGTGCCCGCCTGATCATTTTCTCCAGCACGCGCAGATGAATTCCGCAACGAGCGATCTCACGTCCGAGGAGCAAGCCGTTCTCGACGAGGAAGAGGCGCTGCTCACGCGTGCGCGCGCCGCGCTCGACGTCGAACGTGCCCGGGCGTCACGCTCGGGCGGAAGTGAACTGCGATCGATCGAGGCCCTGCGCGAGCTCCGTGACGAGGCCGCCACGGCGAGTGCCGACGACTTGCCGCCGCTGCTGCTCGAAATGAGCGTCCGGCAGCGGCTGATCGAGCGCGGCGGCAAAGAGGCGCTCCCGGACGCCGCTTCCCCGTACCTCGCACATCTCCAGGTTCGCGAAGCGGACGAAGTAAAAGACTATCTGCTCGGCCGAGCCAGCTTCTTGGACCCCGCCAACAGCGTGCGCATCGTCGATTGGCGCGTCGCGCCGGTGGCACAGATCTTCTACCGACACCGCGAGGGGGAAGCCTACGAAGAGACGTTCCCCGGCCGGGTAGCCGAGGGTGTCGTGGAAGCGCGTCGGATCGTCGTCATCGTGGACGGCGTGCTCACGCGCATCATCGGCGACAAGCTCGCCCTCACGCGAAGCCCCGACGGGCGTTGGTCGCGCGCCGATCGTGGCGCGCTCGCCTTCGTGTCGGGCGGCGCGGGCAGCGCCGCACGCCCGGGCAGCCTCGGTGTCGGCGCCGGTGCGGTCATGGGAGCGGTCGACGTGACGGCACTGCTCGACGCCGAGCAATTCGCAGCCATCAGCGCCCCGGCCGAGGAGCCGCTCCTCGTGCTCGGCAGCGCGGGAAGCGGCAAGACCACCGTCGCGCTCCACCGCTTGGCGCGCATCGCCGCGCGCGAGCCCGATCGCTACCCGCTGGCGCGCGTGGGCGTCGTCGTCCCCGAAGAAGGTCTGGCGCGCTTGTCGCGGCGGCTACTCGAGCCCCTCGGCGTAGGGCGGGCACAAGTCAAAACGCTCGACACCTGGGCCTACGACCTGGCAAGGCTCGTTTTGGGATCGCCCTTGCCGAAGCTCTATGCAGAGCCTCCGGCCGTGGTGTCGAGCTTGAAGCGTCACCCTTCGCTGTACGACGCGCTGCGCGCCCGCTTTCAGCATCTGCCCCGAACGCCCAACGTCACCCTCAGGCGGTTGCGACGGCGGCTCGCCGAGGCGCTCACCGATCGCGGGTTTCTCGAGAAGGTGGTGGCCAATGGGCCCGGCCTGTCGCGCGTCGCCATCGACGAGACGATCCGCCACACCATGCTGCAGCTCTCCGATCACGTCGACAAAGAGCTGGCCGGCATCGTGGTCCCCGAGATGAAGCAGGCTCTCGACAACCGCGCCATCGACGAGGGCACTCCGGGGGAGATCGCCGGCTCACTCGACATCGAGGATCTCCCCATCCTGCTCTTTCTGCGGGCCGCGGTGAGCGGGATTGCGGCGCCGCGCACCGCTCACCTCGTGCTCGACGAGGCCGAGGACTTCGCCCTCTTCGAGCTCGACGTTCTGGGAAAACTTCTGGGGACGCCCCGTAGCATCACCCTGGCTGGCGACGAGGCCCAGCAAACTTCGTCGAGCTTCGCGGGATGGCCGCGATCGCTGGAAACACTCGGCGTGAGCAGCGCAGCAACCTGCCGGCTGGCGACTTCGTATCGATGCCCGCGCCCCATCGCCGAGCTGGCGCGCCGCATCCTCGGCCATCTCGCGCCCGTCGTGGAAGCGCGCATTTCTCGCGAAGGTGCGCCAGTCGGTTGGTTCGGTTTTCCGACCGAGCAACAGGCCGACCTTTTCCTGGCCGGCGCAGTGCGCGATCTCGTCGACCGCGAGCCGCACGCTTCGCTGGCGGTGTTGGCGCGCGATGCCGATGCCGCCCGTCGCTTCTACGAGCTCGTCCACGAGATCCCCGAAGCGCGTCTGGTGCAAAACGGGGAATTTACCTTCGACGCCGGCGTCGACGTCACCGAGGTCGAAGACGCCAAGGGGCTCGAATTCGACTACGTCATCATTCCCGACGCCACCGTCGCCGCGTACCCAACGACAGACGACGCGCGCCGGCGTTTACATGTCGCCGTGACGCGCGCTTCGCACCAGCTTTGGATCGCCTCTGGCGGCGTGCCTTCACGGCTCTTGCCCGAGCTCGCCGCCGCCCCGCCAAACCCCTGACATTCGGGCGTTACGTTCAAGGTTTGCGTCGCAATGTCGTTGAAGATTGCGATGAACCATCGCTTGTTCGCAATGATCCTTCTCTCGGCGCTCGGCGCCATGACGGCGTCTGCCGGCGCCGAGCAGGCGATCGACCCGACGCTTACATCGGCACCTGGCGGCGCGCAGGTGCGAAGAAACAAGTTTCTCGCCTGGCACCCCGCGGCCCCTGGTCGCAAGCTCCCTGCCGACTCGGAGCTCACCTGCGCAGCGGGATGCACCGTCCGCACACCCGACGGCAACACGCTCACATTGGATCCCGGCGCGCTCGTCACGGTCAACCAGCTTTACTTCATCGTGCTCCAAGACGGGCCTTTCGCGTCCCTCGGGCGCCGTTTCGAGCTGCGCAGCGGAGGCGTCCGCGCGAGCGTCGTGGTCGACAAGAAACGACCGCGCACCCTCGTCATCGGCACGCCCAACGACGGGATGGTGGCCGTTCGCCCCGGCGAGACCCACGTCGTCGTGACCGAGGATCGGGTCGGCGTCGGCTCTTGGACAGGTGGTGCCCGCGTGAAGCAGGGCAAGCGCATTCTCGAGCTCGAAGCCGGGCAAGCTGCGACCATCGCCGCCGAAGGATCGCTCATCGCTCGCGCCGTCGCTCCGAGCCCCGAGTGGGCCGTTTCGATCGGACGGCTCGACGAGCCTCAACCGCTGGCCGTGGCCCTCGACAGTCGTTCGGGCGCGCTCGGCTTGTCGTGGCGCGCAGTCACCGGAGCCAACGGCTACCGCTTCGAGATCGGTAACGACGCGTCTTTCACGAACATCACCGAAGCGGCGATTCTCAGGGCCGATCAGCTTTCGTACGTGGTGCAGAGTCTCCCCGAAGGCGCGTACTACGGTCGGGTCATCGCGCTCGATCGCGACGGCGTCGGCAGTCGACCGTCGACACTCGCCCCACTTCGCGTCATCGCCGTTCATACGCCAGAGGGCGGAGCGGTCGATCGCGAAGCTTCGACCGTGGTGGCTCCTCGAGGCACGCGTGTGCGGCTCTCGGATCACGCGCATCTCGAGATGGCGGTCGACGACCACAAGTTCCGGCCCGCCGCCTCCGAGCTCACGGTAGGCGAGACGCCACAACTCGTCCGGCTGCGGGTCGAGGGCGACTACGGTCGCGAAACACGACTGCACGTCGAACCCCGCGCACTCAAGGCCGACATCCATATCGGCCCGGCATGGGCGCGCTCCGACGACGCGATCGAGATGTCCATCGTCATCCAGGATCCGAGCGGGCGATTCGACCCGGAGTCCGTTCAACCGAAGGTGGAGGTCCTTCTCGGGATCGAGCCAGTGGGGGTCGAGTGGACGCGCGAGGGAAGCCGATTGACGGCGCGGCTTGCGCCGCGGGTGTCGACGCGGGCGGACGTGCTGCGCGTCATCGTCCGCGACCAGGGGGGCGTTCAGCTCGGTCGCAACTTCCTCGAGATCGACTCGGCGAGCGCCGAGCGCCCCGAAAAGACACTCGCCCGCCGCTGACGTGCGCTCCAAGAAGACGGCCGGCCCCGGGATATCCGAGAGCCGGCCGTGCTCGCCGCGTGACCCCTGGTTCGAGGCCTAGAGGCTCGCGTTGAGGGGATCGTATTTATCGCCCCCCTTGTGGAACGGATCGGCCTTCTTGCGCGGCCCCGAGGGTGCCGAGCCGCCGCCGCGTGACTGCGATGCCCTTTGCTGTTGCGCCTTGGCGGCGCGATTCTTGTCGGCCTCCATGAGCGCGCGCTTGGCGTCGTCGGTGAGCGCGGCCTTGTTGACCGCGGGCGTCACTGGCGCTGGTTGCGCAGCCGGGGGAGGGGGTTCGTAGGCCGGTGCAGCGACCGGTGCCGCAGCCGCAGCGGGAGCCACGGCCTCGTCGGTCGCATTCATGTTCATGGCAGCGAAGCCGAGGCCACCGAGGACCGCGGCAATGCCGATGATCCACTTGGCCGGCGAGCGCTTCCTCCCGAAGTTGACGGTGTCGAGGTCGAAGTCGATGTCCGCCGCCACCGGCGCGGTGCTGCGCGTGAGCGGCTCGGGGGGCACGAAGGCTCCCTGCGGTGAAAAGGAGGGACTCTGGGCAGCGCCTTGGAAAACGAAAGGAGCCGCCTGTGCTGGAGCCGGAGGCGCCATTTGCACCGGAGGCGCGAAGGGGTCCATGTACGGCGACGGCTCGCGCGGTGCAGCGGGTTGTACGGGCGCCACGGCAGGCGCGGGAGCACTCTCCACGAACGCACTGGCTGCGGCGGCCGGATTTTCGGCCGTGGCAGAAGCCGACGGCGCGACGGTGCCATCGACCTCGGTCGCACCGCTGCTCGCCGGTGCTTCGGATTCGGAGTCGAGGCCGGCAACCTCGCGGAGTGTTATCCACTCCGTCGTGCCGTCCTGCATGATGAGGGTGTCCTCCGTGATGAGACCGTCTTGAAAGGCGTCATCCAAGAGCTCCAGCGTCATCCGGCAGATGGGGCCGGATGCGAGCTGAACCTGCCAAAGAGGCTCGTTGCTTTCAGTCTGGTCCGTCGTCGACTCGACTTCACTCATCGATCTACTCCTTGTTGTAAATCCGAAAAGCATCCACACGAGGAAGCTAGGAAGCTGAGCCTAGCATCCCCGTCCGGTCGTTTCACTGTGAACAAGGCGTGCAGCACGGCCCGTTTTTGTTACGCCGGTAATTGTCCATCGAGACTGGAGTTTGGGAGCCTGCGCGCCATTTAGAGGCCCAATTGAAGCGGCCCAGCGGAATCCTCACGGATGAAAATCCGTCATTCGGCGGAGCCATCCCGCCCATCGATCTTGCGCGAGCGGGCAATCAAGACAAGCGCGCTAGCACGACGCTGTCAGTTCTCGCCATACCCGAGCGCGATCGGCCCCTTCAACGAAGCGGCCACTCGAGATGCGGCGAGGCCGCTGCGAAAGCCGCTCTGATGACGACGGCCGCGCGGCGCGAGCGACGGCTTTTTTCCGACCGATTGACGCCTGCGCTTCGCCCGAGAAGCCTGGCGCGATGAAAGAAACGACCTACGAACTTTTCTATTGGCCTAGCATCCAAGGTCGCGGGGAGTTCATTCGCCTGGCGCTGGAGGAAGCAGACGCGCCTTATGTCGACGTGGCGCGCCTCCCCGAAGAACGAGGTGGTGGCGTCAAGGCGTTGATGAAAGCGATGCACGGCGCGGCGGGAACCCTGGAGCCCTTTGCACCGCCGTTTCTGCGGGCCGGGGAACTCGTCGTCGCGCAGACGGCGAACATTCTGCAGTTCTTGGCGCCGCGGCATGATCTGGTTCCGGCGGAAGAGGCACGCCGTCTCGAAGCGCACCAGCTGCAGCTCACGATCGCCGACGTCGTCAACGAGGTCCACGACGCGCACCACCCCCTCGCCTCGAGCCTCTATTACGAGGATCAGAAAGCCGAAGCGCATCGTCGCGCCAAGATCTTTCGCGCGGAGCGCATTCCGAAGTTCCTCGGTTACTTCGAGCGGGTGCTCGAGCGCCATCCAAGCGGCCACTTCATCGGTGGGCGGCTCTCCTACGTCGACTTGTCGATGTTTCAGCTGATGGTCGGCCTGGCTTACGCCTTTCCGCGCACGATGGCGGCGTTCGAGAAGAAGATTCCCGGGCTCGTCAAGCTCCGCGACCGCGTGAAGGAACGCCCACGCATCGCCACTTACCTCGCCTCCGAGCGGCGCATTGCCTTCAACGAGGATGGGATTTTTCGCCACTACCCCGAGCTCGACGGCGCCTGAGACCATCCTCGGAGGCATCGCTCTGCCCGCCGGACCGCTGGCTGCCCCCATGCGACGCGGCGCGGTCGGGTCGTGTGACCCGCCGCGCCTGCGCATCGTTGAGAAAGTGAAGGTTGGTTTCGCTGTGATTCAGCGCTTGCCGCGAGCGGCGCGCGCCTGGTCGAGCTCTTCTTTGGTGACTTTACCGTCTTTGTTCGCATCGGCTTGGACGAGGTGCTGCCAGAACTCGGCTTTCACTTCGTCCGACGTCAGCGCGCCGTCCTTGTTCTTGTCCATGCGCTCGAACATGTGACCGTGCCCCTTGGCGCAGGACCTGTCGCCGCCCTCGCCGCCGTCACCGCCGTGATGCCCCTTGTGACCGCCTCCGTGCAGCTTGCCTGAGGCTCGCGCTTGATCGAGCTCCGCGCGCGTCACGGTGCCGCTGTGATCCACGTCGGCCACCTGGAGTCGTTCCCAACGACGGCCGACTTCTTCGGCGGTGAGAGCGCCGTCACCGTTCTTGTCGCCACGCTTGAACATCTCGTCGCGACGCGCCTGGGCGTGAGCCTTGAGCTCCTCCACGGTGATCGTGCCGTCGGTGTTGGTGTCCGCCTTGGCGAGCCACTTCTGCATCCGCTCCGGCAACTCCGAAAGCTCGACCGTACCGTTGCCGTTCTTGTCGAACCGCTGCACGAAGCGTGCAGGATCATGACCGGCCTGGGCTCCCTCGGCCCTGGCACCCATCTCATTCGTTTGCGGCGCTTGCCCGGCCGCCACGGAGCACCCGAGCCCCGACGCCAACACGATCGCACCCACCAGAACCCGATTGACCATCTTCGTTTGCATTTGAAAGCCTCCCTTTGCCTTTTCCGACGCTGGGGCCCGGGCCCCCCCTACGCTCGCTTGGCCTTTTTTTTCGAATGCGCCGGAATGCGACATGTCGGACAAAACCGGACGCCCACCGCTCGCCCGGTTAAGGCGCAAGAAAATCGAAGGCCTGCCCGTAGGGTGCGACCACGCGTCGGCGTCTGTACAAGAGGAGAGTCGGGTAGTGTGTCGTCGGGAGATCGGGGTTGAGCAACCTGGAAGGGGCGGTCGAGCGTTTCTTGAAAGGAGACGCAGCGGCCTTCCAAGAGCTGGTCGATGCAACGAGCGCGCGGCTCGTTCGGCTGAGCGCTAGGATGCTCGGCAATGTGGCAGACGCGGAGGACGTGGTGCAAGAGGCTTACGTGAAGGCATATCGATCGCTTCTCGACGGGCAGTTCGACCGGCGCGCGAAGGTCGAGACGTGGCTCTACCGCATCGTCATCAATGCCACGATCGATGCGCGGCGCAAACGCACGCGGCGCGTCGCGACCGTCGACGTCGAAGAAGAGACGGCGGGTTTGGAGACGGGGGATTCGCCCACCGAGGCGCGGCTCGCCTTGACCGAGCTTGCCGATTGGCTCGGTGAGCTTCCACCCGATCAACAGGCAACGCTCGTGCTCAAAGCGGTGGAAGGGCGAGAGTCCGCCGAGATCGCCGAAATCCTCGGATGCAGCGAAGGCGCCGTCGAGCAGCGGCTGGTACGCGCACGCGCGACGCTCCGCCAACGGAGGAACGAGTCGTGAAGGATCAGGACGAAAACATCGACGTTCGGCTGGAACGGCTCGCGCGCGCCACCGAAGGAATTCGTCCGCGCCCGGATTTCAACGCTCGGCTCGGGCGCGCGCTCCAGGCGGAGCAGCGCGGAGGGCTGCTTTTGGAGCTTCACCGACCGGCGCGCCGGATTCTGCCGGCGTTGGCCCTCGCCGCCGCGGTGAGCCTGGTTTGGGCCGTGGAGAGCGACCAGGCGTTCGACGACGCTCTCTCCGTTTACGCCGACGAAACGGTGGAGCTCGAATGGTAAGCCGGCGGGTCTACGGCTACGTCGTGCTGGCAGCGGCGTTTGCCGTCGGTGTCGCCTGCGGAGGGGGCGCGGCCTTCGCGTACATCGCGCAGAAGCACGCCGCCATCTTGCGGGACGATGGGCGCGGGCCCGAGTCGCGCCGCCTGCGCATCCTCACCCGCAAGCTCGATCTCGATACCGACCAGGAGCAGCGCATCCGCGCCATCCTGACGAAGGATCGCGATGATGTGCGCGACCTGGGTCGGCAAATGTTCGAACGCTGCGGTGAACCGCTGCGGGATCAAAAGGCGCGGGTCGATACCGCCATCCGCAGCGTGCTCCGCCCGGAGCAACAGCGGCGTTACGACGAGCTACTCGACGAACGGCGCGAGCGCCTGTGGATAGGCCCCGGACTCTTCCGCCATCGCGGCGAAGATCAGAAGCGTTGAGGTTCGGTCGCACCCTGCGCCCGTGTCCCCGGAACCGACGTCGGCCCGCGTGACGAAGGTAGCGCCCTTGCGAGAAGAACGTGTAGGATGCCGCCGCTCGCGACCGCTGGCCCCGAGCCACTTACTAAAGAGTCGACCGGAGAAACGAGAAACGCCAATGGGCATCGCATCGATTCGTCGCGCCGTCTGGGCCTTCCCACTCGTGCTCGCCTGTGGAGGGAGCAGCTCCGCGCCGGCATCGACGCCGGCGCCGAGTCCGGTCGGTTCTGCCGACGACAACGCCCCCCCTCCTTCGGGCAAGTGGAGCGACCTGAATCGTGACCAGCGCATGGCCTACATGAAGAAGGTCGTCCTTCCCAAGATGAAGGAGACGTTCACTGCGTTCGATCCCAAAGAGTTCGAACATGTCACCTGCTTGACTTGCCACGGCGCTGGCGCGAAGGATGGTTCCTTCAAAATGCCGAATCCCGACCTTCCCAAGCTCTCTCCGGAAGGTGGGTTCAAAAAGCACATGGACAAGAAACCGGAGATCACCAAGTTCATGATGTCGAAGGTGCTCCCCACCATGGCCGAGCTCCTCAACACGCAGCCGTATGATCAGAAAACCCATCTCGGGTTCGGTTGCTTCGGCTGCCACGCCATCGAGAAGTAACGTCCGCACGCGCGCCAGCGCGCAGGGACGGTGTGCCGACGAAAAGGGTCCGCGGGACGGCCGCGTCCGTCAATGACGCCCCCGTTGCGATTTTTCAGTGCAGCTTTCTAACGAGCACCGAGTGGCGTGTTCGTCGCGCTGAACGGGGCGCGAATGACACGGCGCGGCTTCATCGCCAAAAGAACTGAAATTGTAGCGTTTCTCCTGGGGCGCTCGACATCGGTCGCCGGACGACTTGACGGCGCCCACGCTTGGGCCAAGCATGCGAAACCATGCGCCCAGAACTAAAGACGCTGACCGGGGGCATCGAGGTTCCCTTCGGTGCCCGGATGCAGCACCCGAACCATCCCCCGCCTTTCTTCGGACGAGCACCCGCGCTCGAGAATCTGAAGAGGGTCGCGGAGATCGTTCGATCGACCAAGGAATGTCGCTGCGTGACGGTCGTGGGTGCGGCAGGGATCGGGAAGACGCGTCTCATCGACGAGCTGGTTCGGGCCGTTCTTCGTCCCACCGACGACGATCCGATTCGGGTGTTTCGGTCGATTGCGGTCGATACCGAGTCGCCCTGGTCGTGCTTCACGCAACTGCTTCTACGGCGTTTCGACGTGGTCGACGCCCTTGGTCCCGAAGAGGCGAAGCTCGGCGTGCGCTCGCAGGTTGCGACATTGCTCGACGACCGCAAAGTGGGCGACGTTTTACACGTGCTGGGGAGCCTGATCGGACTCGAGTTCCCCGACAGCCCGATCACCAAAGCGCTCGACGACGTCGCGCTCGATTCATCGATGCCGAAGCGCGCCATCCTGAAAAGTCTGCTCGAGATCGACGCCGCCCAGGGACCGCTTTGTCTGGTGCTCGACGATCTGCATCTCGCGCACGAGCAGACCATCGACATGCTCCATTTCCTGGTCGAGAACCTGCGCGGTCCGGTGATGTTCATTTGCGCCGCGCGGCCGGAGCTCTTGGCGCGGCCCGAAGTACAGCCGCAGAGCGCGCGCTATTCGGTGCTGCACCTGGAACCGCTCGGCGAAGTCGATACGGCGGCGCTCATCGGTACGCTGCTCAGCCCGGGCGGGCTCACGCCGATGCACGTCGTGGAGCAGGCCCGCGAGGTGACCGGAGGCAATCCGGGGCGCATCGAGGAGACTGCACGCTACTACCGCGACCAGGGCACCTTACCGCCGCCTCCCTCCGCCCCCGAGTCGGCGCTGCAAGCTCGCATCGACGAGCTCGCCCCCGCTGACCGTCTCCTTCTGCAGCGAGCGGCGCTCATCGGAGGCGTCTTTTGGTTCGGCGGGTTGGTCGTGCTCGATCGCGCCGACCGCGAGCCCCCCGTCCTCTGGAACGAGGAGGACGACGAGAGTCGTCTCGATATCACCGACCGGCTGCAGCGCTTGATGGAGCGCGACTATGTCATGCGTCTGCCGGATTCGACGTTCCCGGGCGACGAGGAGTACGTCTTCCGTCATCGCCTGGAGCGGGAGCGCATTTCCGCGCTGACGAGCCCTGCCGATGCTCGCAAGTGGCACCGCCTGCTCGCCGATTGGCTCGACAGCAAACAGGAGATCCGCACGCACGAGCAATACCTCGAAATGCTCGCCGAACAGCGCGAGAAGTCCGGCATCGCCGACTGGGCCGCGCGCGCTTACCTGGAAGCGGCGGGCCGCGCGCGCGCGCACAACGTCGTCAAACGCGAGCTCAGCTATTACGAAAAGGCGCTGACGCTGCTCGGTGAGCACGACTACGGCCGTCGCCTCGAGGCCCTGCTTCGCATCGGCGAGCTGCTGGAGGGACTCAATCGTCCCGAAGACGCGCTTGCGCGTTACCGCGACGCGCTCGTTCTGGCATTTCGTCTCGATCGTCGCCCATCCTGGGTCACCGCCCGACTCGCAGCCACGCGCTTGCTCGCCAAGCTCGGTCTCACCGACGAATCGATGACCCATCTCGAGAGCCAGATTCCGCCGGCCCCTGAATGGACGATCGACGTCGTCGAGTCGTCGTCGGATCCGGCCATGGTTGCCGCCCCGGCCGCAGCTCCGGCCGAGCCGCCGGCACAGCCCACCGAATCCGTCATGGTGCAGGGCGGCAGTTGGCCGGAGCCTGCGGCACCCATTTCCAGTGCCGTCTCGTCGAGCCGCGTGACCTGGCCCGACCCCACCGCGTCCGTCCCGTCGACGGCCCTGCCCTCGAGTCCCGAGCCTCAGACGAGCGAGGATGCGGTTTTCCTCGTCGCAGGATCGCTCGGCGACGAATCGAGGACAGTACCGAGCTCGCCAGAGTTCGATGCCCTCGCGGTCGCCGCGCTGATCGCCCTTCCGCCGGTTGCCATTCCAGATAGCGCCGTGGTCGAGCCACCAGCGATGCCCGCCAGCCCGAGCCCGAGCGACCCGGGTGCAGACGCGACCGAGTCGCGGCAAGAGCGGCTCGATCTCGTGCCCGAGCCGGGCATCGCCATGGCCGCTGCCGCCGACGGTGACTCGCGACCGACCGAAGCGACCTGACGCCGAGGCCCCCGCTACATCAGCGCCGCGGCCAGGGCGACGATTTGGCGCCGCTTGCCGATGAGCTCTTCGAGCTGTGCCGTATCGAGCCCCAAGGCGGCGATGACTTCGTCTTGCTCGAGGGTCTCGAGCTTGTGCGGATCGCCGTAGCAGAGCGTATCGGCCAGGTGCACGATGGCCAGGCTCGCGGTCGGCTTTTTCACGGCTTCGTGGTGGCGGGCGATGACCTCGGCCAATCGCGGGGAGAGGCCCCACTGCTCGACGAGGCGACTGCCGACGCGGGTGTGATGCACTTCGGCGAGCCGCTTCATCGCCGAACGCGGGAGCAAGAGGTGCTCCGTCTTCTCCAGCTCGCATAGCCCCTGCAGCACGACGGCGTGACCGACATCGTGCAGGAGGCCGGCGAGGAACGCTTCCTCTTCGGTCGCGCGAACGAGCTTGGCGATGTCGCTCGCGTAGAGCGCCGTGCCGAGCGAATGCGCGAAGAGCTCCTCCATTTCCGCTTCCCAGCCGCGGAGCCGGAACACGCGCTCCTGACAAGCGATGCTGATGGCAACTCGTCGCAGCTCGCGAATTCCGAGACGCGCGATGGCCAGACGGAGCGAGGAAGCGGGGTAACTCGGGGCGTAGAGGGCGGAGTTGGCGATACGAAGCATGTGCGCCGCCAGAAGCGGGTCACGTTGCACGACGTCGCTAAGGTCCTGGATGGTGCAATCCTCGTTGCTCGTCATGGCCAAGAGGAGTGCGGATGCCTCCGGCATGACCGGCAGGTGGAGTTTGCCGGTCGAAAGCCATTCCTCGACCTTGGCGCGAACGTCGTCGGAGATCGCATCTTCTGCGCCGCCACGGGCCTCGAGCACCCAAGTGCCGTCGGCGCGGATGACGTTCAGCTTTTGCGTATTCTCCAACGTTTTCCCGAATCTCCGTGCATCCCCGTGGCACGCGTACGAACGGCCGCCGGCTCGAAACCTTGAACCGTCGAGCGCCGACGTGGCCTTTTTATATCGGCATTTCAAGGCGTTATGAGCCATGGCACGCTAGCCGTGGGTCAACGGCGACCGACCCCCAACTTCAGGCACGCGCGCTGGCACCACGGCTCCCTGAGCCAAGGACCGACGACGGCGGCGAGGTCGGCGATCTCACCGTCGCGACGGGTCACCCTTTGGGAACGACGAACGTCATCCAGGCTTGCACGGCGACGCCCCCCGTTTGCCGCGTGCACACGAGCTCGAGGTCGACCTTGTCTTGGCCCTCCTCCTGATATTTGCGCGCGATCTTGCCGCTCATGGTGAGGACGTCACCCGGCCACACCTGCTCCTTCCAGCGAATCCGCGTGCGTCGCACGTTCTCCGGGCCGAGCCAATCGGTGGCCCAAGCGTTGAGGACGCCAGCCTGGAACATGCCGACTGCCAACGGCGCGGGGTAACCCGCCTTCTTGGCGAATTCCTCGTCGTGGTGGATGGGGTTCATGTCACCGGAGGCGCCCTGGTAGCGCACGAAATCGGTGCGCGTCACCGGCCCCACCACGCGCGCCGGGGGAACGTTGGTGTCGTCGAGGTCCTGAAAGCGCACGCTCATGTCATGCCTCCGACGGCGGTTTCTCGGTTTCCACGCCGGTGAGTCGCGCCTCGGCGACGAGCTTGCCGGAGGCATCGCGAAACTCGGTGACCATGACGGCGAAAGTGAGCTTGCCGCCGCGACGCCCTTCTTTTTCGTAAACCGATTCGATGCGCGAGCGGCACTGCAGACGCGTCCCGGCCGCGGGGGGCGGGCCGTAAAAGACGTACTCCTGCTCCGCATGCAGCCCCCGCACCGGATCGAGTTTCACCTTGGACCAGGGGTTGGCGCCCTCGGTGAGCTCTTGCCAAAAAAGGATCGTCGTGAGGAACGTCGCTGGCGAAACTTGGAGATCGCCGCGGAAGTGGCTGGGGTGAGTGGCCCGCGTTGCCAGGGCAAACTCGCGGATCTTGCCGTGCTCGACGAACAGCTCGAAAGCCGCCCCCTCGGCACCTTGCGCAGAAAAATCGGCCATCGATGCTCCTTGTCCTCAGGCGTGCTGGCTGCTCACCGAAACGATCTCGCCCGTCATGTACGAGGCGTAGTCGCTGGCGAGAAAGACCATCACGTTGGCGACCTCCCACGGCTCGGCAGCGCGCCCGAACGCCTCGCGCTGCGTCAGCTCGGCGAGTAGCTCCTTGCTGGTGACTTTTTCCAAGAACGGGTGCATGGCGAGGCTGGGCGCGACGGCGTTGACGCGCACGCCGCTCGGAGCGGCTTCGATAGCGGCGCAACGCGTGAGCGCCATCACGCCCGCCTTGGCGGCCGCGTAGTGCGCTTGCCCGGCTTGCGCGCGCCACCCGAGCACGGACGCGTTGTTGACGATCGAGCCCGAGCCGCGCTTGGTCATGTGCCGCAGGGCGGCACGCGTGCAGCGAAAAGTGCCGGTCAACGTGACGTCGAGGACCGTGTGCCACTGCTCGTCGGTCATGTCGATGAGCGGCGCCGTCCCGCCGAGACCGGCGTTGTTGATGAGGGCATCGACATGACCGAGCTCGCTCGACGTCCGCTGAAAGAGCTGCTCGACATCGCCTTCTACTGTCACGTTGCATGTCAACGCCAGCGGTCGCCTCCCCATCACCACTTCCAAGCGCTCGGCGGCTTCGCCGAGACGCCGCGGATGGATGTCGCTGATGACGACGATGGCGCCTTCCTCGGCGCAACGCTTGGCTGCCGCATAGCCGATGCCGGTGCCGGCCGCGGCGGTGACGACCACCACCTTGCCCTCGAGCAGTTGGTGCGCCTTGACGTAAGGGGGCGGCGTAACGCTCATCCTCACCCCTTGCCCGAGCGCGGTTCGGGGGGCAAGCCGAGCGCCCGCTCGGCGATGATGTTGCGCTGGATCTGGTTCGAGCCAGCATAGATGGTGTCGGCGCGGGAAAAGAGGAACATGCGCTGCAGCGACGTCAGACCATAAGGTTCCGACTCGCCGATCTCCGACGCCGCACCGAGCACGTCCATGGCAAGCTTGCCGAGATCGCGATGCCAGGTGGCCCAATAGATCTTCGCTATCATGGCCTCGCGCCGAAGCTCGCCGTCTTGCATGAGACTCAGCGTGCGCAGCGCATTGAGGCGCATCACGGTGAGTCCGATGCGCGCCCGGGCCAACCGGTCGCGCAAAATGGGGTCTTGGGCGGCTCCGTTGGCCTTGGCGACGGCGATGATCTGGTCGAACTCGTTTTCGAAGGCGAACTGCTGGCCGAGCGTCGACGCTCCGCGCTCGAACGCGAGAGTGCCCATGGCGACGCGCCAGCCGCCGTTGACCTCTCCCACCACGTTTTCGGCGGGAGTACGCGCTCCGTCGAAGAAGACCTCGCTGAACTCGGAGCCGCCGTTCATCTGCGAGATGGGTCGCACCTCGATCCCCTTCTGTCGCATGGGGACCAGCAAATACGAGAGGCCTTTGTGTTTGGGCGCGGCCGGATCGGTACGGCAGAGGGCGAAACACCAATCGGCGCGCGCGGCGAGCGAGGTCCAGATCTTCTGCCCGGTGATGATCCATTGCCCGGCGACGAGGTCGGCACGGGTCTGCACGTTGGCCAGATCGCTCCCCGCGTTCGGCTCGGAGTATCCCTGGCACCACAGCTCCTCGCAGCGCACGATGGGGGGTAAGTAGCGCCGCTTTTGGGCTTCGGTTCCGAAGGCGATGAGGGTCGGTCCGAGCAGCCCCTCGCCGATGTGACCGAGCCGCCCTGGTGCCCGGGCGCGCGCGTACTCCTCGTAGAAGATGACCTGTTCGGTGAGTGAAGCGCCGCGCCCACCGTAGTCCTTGGGCCAGCCGATACAAGCCCAACCGTCGCGACCGAGCATGCGCTCCCAGGCCACGCGCTCTTCGAAGAGCTCGTGTTCGTCGCCCGGGCCTCCGCGTCCCACCAGCTCGGCGTACTCACTGCGCAGCCGGTCGGCGAGAAAGGCGCGCACCTCTTGACGGAACGACTCTTCTTCCTGAGAAAATCGAAGATCCATGTCAAAGGCCCATTTGGCGCGCGACGACGGCGCGGTGGAACGCCGCATCGCCGAACAACGTCTCCGACGACTTCGCGCGCTTGAAAAAGAGGTGCGCGTCGTGCTCCCACGTGAACCCCACGCCGCCGTGGATCTGGATGCACTCCGCCGCCAAATGAAAATAGGCATCCGAGCAGTAGGCCTTGGCCAAGGCCGCCGCCGACGGCAGCTCTTCATGGCTGTGCGCTGCGACCCAAGCGGCGTAGTAGCTCGCGGATCGCGCCGACTCGAGCTCCACGAACATGTCGGCGAGCTTGTGCTTGATGGCTTGAAACGAGCCGATGGGACGGCCGAACTGGAGCCGCGTCTTGGCGTAGTCGAGAGACATGTCGAGGCAACGCTGCGCTCCGCCGACTTGCTCGGCGGCGAGGGCGACCTTGGCGAGATCGAGCGCGCGCGCGAGCGTTCGCTCGCCGCTTTCGGCCGCGCCGAGCAACGCCGACGCGGGTAGACGCACCTGGCGCAGCGTCAACTCCGCTTGCTTGCGCGTCAGGTCCATGGTCGTCCGCGCGCGGCGCTCGAGCCCGGGCGTCGCCCCGGGGACGACGAAAATGGCGGGACCACCGTCGGACGGCGACGACGCGGGTCGCGCGGCGACGAGGACGAGATCGGCGCTGTGGCCGTCGATCACGAAGGCGCTCGTGCCCGAGAGCTCGTATCCCCCGTCGCGCGCGGCGTACGTCATCCCGCTCCCGGGCGCGTCCCAGCGTCCGCTCGGGGGCGCAAACGCGACGGTGGCCGTGGTTCGACCGGCGGCGATGCCTGGCAAGAGCTCGCGCTTCTGCTCCTCGGTGCCGCCCGTGAGCACGGCGCTCGCCGCCAGGCACACCGTCGCGAAGAACGGCCCGCAGAGCAGCGCGCGTCCCATCTCTTCCATCACCGCCGCAAGCTCGACGAAGCCGAGCCCGGCTCCACCGTAAGCCTCGGGGATGGCGAGCGACGTGAGCCCGAGCTCCTCTCCGAGGCGCCGCCAGAGCTTCTCGTCGTACCCGCGCACGGTGGCCATCGCCGCGCGAACGTCGCGTGTGGTGGAGGCCGTTTCTAGCAGGCGCCGCGCGTTTCGACGCAGCTCCTCCTGCTCTTCGGTAAAGGCAAAATACATCCGACTTCCGGAAAGTAGAACATGTTTCAGGCGCGATGCAAGCGCGCACCGCGGAGTGGACGCCGAAAACGGCCACGCCGGCGGCTCGCTACGAGGAGCGACAAGACCACGAGCGCTGCACTCGTCGCGATCCGCGGGCGCGAACCGCGACCGACGGAGCAATGGCAGCCCATCGACTCCGCTTCGGATCCCGCTGTCGGACCGCTCGAACCGTCCGTGCCCGGGGCCCCCCCGGCATCGGTGGACCCATTGCCGGACCCGGCGCCACCGGGCGAACCGCCCGAACCGTTGTTCCCCGCCTGGCCGGCCGTTCCTCCGCTCCCGGTGATTCCTCCGCCTCCGGTCGTCCCGCCGCCACCCGTCGTTCCTCCGCTTCCCGTCGCTCCTGCGCCTCCGGTCGTCCCGCCGCTTCCGGTCGTTGCTCCCGTTCCGCCACTGCCGCTGCTTCCCGCGCGTCCTCCCGCTCCTCCGCTCCCGCCGTTGACGTCAGGCAGGGTCCCGGCCTCCGCGCCATCTCGCACAGCGCCGTCCTTGATCGATCCACCGTCGTTGGGTGGCCCGCCATCGGACTGTCCGATCCAACCCGGATCGTACGTCCCGCCGCTGGAGACCTGCACCATCGTGATGCGGACTTTGGTGGGCGTCGTGAGATCCTTCTTCTCGGGGAAGTTCGTGATGTGACCCGAGCCGCTGCCATCGATGGTGTAGACGAGGTCGACCTGCTTGACGCCTTGGTCCCACTGGATCGTGGTGTTGTTGAAGAAACTGTGCATGTCGACGTCGCGTTCATAGACGCCGGTCTTGGTGTAGTAATCGGTGTAAGGGCAGCCATAGTCGCCCATGTTGGCGACGTAGCAGAGCGCCCAACCCGCCGACTGATCGCCTGCAGGTTTCTCCAGCACTTCGGCGCGGATGTGAACCTTGCCGTCGCGGTAGTTGATGGGGGCCATCCAATTGATCGGACGCGCCTTGTTGAGCCAGTTGCCCTCGTTCACGTAATAGTGCGACTTCGACGGCTTGGAGTTCATCGCATCGTCCCACGTGTACGAAAACGTCGCGTCGAACAGGACGAACTGGTCCGCGTGCGCGAGGGTCGGCAACAAGAGCAGGAGCGCCCCCGCGGCGACACTTCTTCGACGGGACCGAGCCAGGGCGGCCGGCAGAGAACGCACGGAGGGGGCTTTCGAATGCGGCGTCGTGTGGAGCGCCATACTGACATCCTTCCGGAAATGGCTACTTGGAATTTCGAAAAATTGACCCGGACACCGTGAAGGGTTCCTAGCCATCAATGGGCAAAGCCGCGGAGAACCTTCTTATCTTCGTATCGGATGTCCCACGACCGGTGCGGCCGTACCGCATCGAGGCGTCCCCCTCTCTGGTGATCGGAGCGACGAGAGGAAGGCCGCTCACCCCCGATAGCACACATGGTGCGGCAGGGTAGACGAGCGCCGTTCGAGGTTTCACCCGGTTGAATCGCGTAGCAGCGCTTGACCGTCGCGTGGTTTCTCGACAGCATGATGAGACTGGGTGCTCTGCGGGTCGGCGCGTGCGCATAGCGGGTGTTTTCACCCCGAGCGAGATCGAACCATGCGCAGACTCCTTTTCCTTACCGCCCTCGTGGGGTCACTCGGCTGCTCTGTTTACGAAGGTTCGTCGCCGGACGAGCCGCACGCTCAAGGCGGATCGGGTGGCACGGGTAGCGGCGAGGCAGGCGCCGGTCTAGGGCCCGCGGGATCCACCGCAGGCGCCTCTGGCAGAGGCGCCTCTGGTGCCAACACAGGCGGGTCGAGCGGCACGAATCGCGATGGAGGGCCGAGCGGATCAGCAGGCTCCGGCAGTGCGAGCGGGTCTGGCGGCACAACCGGCTCTGGCGGCACGACAGGCACTGGCGGTGCAGGCGGTTCCGGCGGCGCAACCGGCTCTGGCGGCATGACCGGCTCTGGCGGCACAACCGGCTCTGGCGGCACAACAGGCTCTGGCGGCGCAACGGGTTCTGGCGGCGCAACAGGTTCTGGCGGCGCAACAGGTTCCGGCGGCACGACAGGCTCTGGCGGTGCAGGCGGTTCCAGCGGCGCGACTGGGTCTGGCGGCGCCACCGCGCCGGACGGGGGTGGAAGCGAAGCAGGGATCGACGCGGGCGGCGCAGGAGCCAAGGACGCCGGCAGGGACGCCGACGCGGGAGCCGGCGGAACAGGCGCAGCAGACGCCGACGCGAGCAGCGGCGACGTCGGAGGCAGGGGAGACGCGGACGGCTCCGGCGGCTCTCGCGACGGCGGAATCGACCCCATTGGGGTAGCAGCCGTCCGAATCATCGCCACGCACAGCAACAAATGCATGGGCGTCGACGCCAACGGAACCGCCGACGGAACCCGGATCTACCAATTGACTTGTGCTGCCGTCACCGGCCAAGTCTTCCGCTTCGAATCGCTCGGCGGCGCGACGTACCGCATTGTCAACCAGAGCAGTGGCAAGTGCGTCTCGGCCAGCGGCACCGGCAATAGTGCCAAGCTCGACATCCGCGCCTGCAACAGCGGAGCGACGCAGTCGTACACGCTGCAGCCCGTCAACGGGAACTACAATATCGTCAATCCAAGCGGCGGCAATTGCGTCGAAGTCGCTCTCCAGAGCACGGCCGACGGCGCTGCCTACCAGTTTTATACGTGCAGCGGCGGCAGCCATCAGGTGTTCCGCTTCGAAGTACCGTAAGCGTCGACACCTGCGCATTGCGACTACAGAGCCCCCAATTGAACAGACAGGCATCTCCTCGCCCGCATCGGCGCTCCTCCTCTCACGTCGCGTCGCCGCTCATTTTGCAGGGGCCGCTTGCTGTGGGGGGACGTGCGTTTCGTCGAAGCTGGATGCAACACCTGTGGCGCGGCACGCAACAGATCGAGGGCTCCTCACGGTTGCATCTGACCAAGAATCATTGCGTTGCGATGGAATCGGGTTGGGCCACGTTCTTGCTTTAAGAAGCCTGCGACGAGACCGTCGACGAAACAACCAGATACACGTGACCCGAGCACCGCAGCGAATGTTCGATGCGGGGCAAAGGCCACTGAAAGAAAAATTGAAACTCTCACGAAGCATCGCATTGGTAGCAGTAGGTCTGACGACAGGTGTGCTCGGCTGTATGGGCGAAGTCGCTGACGCGGATGGGACCGAGTCGCCGGAGACGGATGTCGAAACCAGTGCGCAAGCCTGCGTCACGACGAATGGCCTCAGCACGATCAACGGTCTCTCGACCATGAACGGCCTCTCGACCATGAACGGTCTCTCGACCATGAATGGCCTCTCGACCATGAACGGTCTCAAAGACGGCGTTGGTTTGATGGCGTCCACCGCCGGCCGGACGACGCTCTCGTACCTCGTCAAATGCGCCTTGCCCGCTGGCAAGTCGATCACGAAAAAGGACCAGACCGGGAAATCCTACACCTACCAAGGGTCCCTCGGCGTCGGGCCCGGGTGGGAAAAGGGTTCGTGCGACACTGATTGTCAGCGCTGGGTGAGCGCATGCATGTTGGCGCACGTCAACACGACCGGCACCAACCTGGCCATCTGGCTGGTCGCCGACCCCCAGAAGCACGCCCAGATCGGATGGGGCCGCAGCTCGACCTATCCGAATCAGGAAGGCGCATTCTTCGGCAACATCTTCACGAGCCCGCCCACGGCCAACTACTGTGGCGGTCGCAACATCGCGGCGGCCCAGGTCGCTGGCCGCATCGGCGCGAACGTCTCAGGAGCGCCTTACACCGATCCTTGGGGCGCCAACGGGCAGTGCGTAGACCACTGCACCACGCCCTCTGGTCCCGACGCTCAGAGCGGCTTCAAGGGCTGCAACGGCAACAACAACGTCATCACGGTCTGGCGCAAAGCGGCCTACTGAGGTCGAGTGCGCTGATCTGATCGGCATCCTCTCGAGAGGAAGGATGCCGCGTCTTCGGCCATGACATGACCGCCGCGCCCTTGGCGCGGCGGTCTTGTCAGTTTTGTCAAGTTGTGAAGTTGTGATTGTCAAGTTGTGTTGCCCACACAGACTTGCTCACGATTTGCCCGACGGTGCCACCGTTTGGTTGCAACATGGGCGCGGCGCAACATGACGCGCGTTGCATCCCGAGGGCACCGATGAATCATACGAGGCATTTCAAGGAAGGCGTTTTCAAGGAAGGCACTTTCCCCGTCGGGTCCGCGCTGCTCCATGATCCTCTTCTGAACAAGGGGACGGCATTCACCCTGGCCGAGCGTAGCGCCTACCGGCTGAACGGGCTCTTGCCACCCCACGTGCACACGATCAGCGAGCAGATGGCGCGCGCGCTCGAGAACTTCCGCGGCAAACAGACCGACCTCGAGCGCTACGTCCACCTCTGCGCCTTGCAGGACCGCAACGAGACGCTCTTCTACCGACTGCTCGTCGAGAACATCGACGAGATGATGCCGATTGTCTATACGCCGACGGTCGGGTTGGCCTGCCAGCAATGGAGTCACCTCTTCCGCCAACGGCGCGGGCTCTACGTGTCCATCAAGGATCGCGGCCATATCGCGGACGTTCTCCAGAACTGGGAACGCCCCGACGTGCGGGTCATCGTGGTGACGGACGGCGAGCGCATCCTCGGTCTCGGCGATCAAGGCATCGGAGGCATGGGCATCCCGGTCGGAAAGCTCTCTATCTACACGGCCTGTGCCGGCATTCACCCGGCCAAGGTGCTGCCGGTGATGCTCGACGTGGGAACTGAAAACGAGGAATGCCTGAACGACCCCCTTTATTTGGGGCTGCGCCAGCGTCGGGCGCGCGATGGGGCGTATGACGACTTCGTGGGGGAGTTTCTCTCGGCCGTCAGTCAGGTGATGCCGCGGGCGCTCATCCAGTTCGAGGATTTCGGCAACACCAATGCGTTCCGCCTGCTCGCCCAGTGGCGCGACCGGGTTCGAACGTTCAACGACGACATCCAGGGCACCGCCGCCGTGACCCTGGCTGGTCTTTACAGCGCGCTGCGCATCACTCGAAAATCGCTGGCCCAGCAGACCATCCTTTTCCTCGGCGCGGGAGAAGCCGGGGTGGGGATCGCGGACCTCATCGTTTCGGCGATGGTCGAGGAGGGCACCCCGCTCGAAGATGCGCGCCGGCGCTGCTGGTTCGTCGATACGCGGGGCCTGGTGGTCAAAGGGCGAGATCATCTCGCCGAGCACAAGCTGCCTTATGCCCATGAGTTCCCGTACGCCGGCGACTTCATCGGCGCGCTTCGCGCCGTCAAGCCGACGGTCATCGTCGGCGTGTCGACCACGCCCAAGTCCTTCGACCGCGAGGTGATCGAGACGATGGCCCGCCTCAACGAGCGGCCCATCATCTTCGCGCTCTCCAACCCGACGTCGAAATCCGAGTGCACGGCCGAAGAGGCGTACGGCTGGTCACGAGGGCAGGCTATCTTCGCCAGCGGAAGCCCTTTTCCTCCGTGCTCGGTCGGAGCCAAGGTGATGATCGCGGGCCAGGCCAACAACGCTTACGTTTTCGCAGGCGTGGGGCTAGGTGTCATCGCCTCCGAAGCTTCTCGCGTGACCGACGCGATGTTTGCGCGGGCCGCGCGCGCGCTCGCCTCGACGGTGCTGGAGAGCGATCTGGAGGCGGGCTGCATTTATCCCGCCATGAAGCGCATCCGCGAGGTCTCGGCGGTGATCGGCGCTGCGGTGGCAGAGGTCGCGTTCGACGACGGACTCGCCGCGATTCCGCGCCCGAGCGACGTGCTGCAGCTCGTCCAATCGAACATGTGGCAACCGGGATACGAGAGCTACCTCTAAGCTACCTATCAACGAGCAAGCCCCATCGATTTTGACGCCGCCGGCGCAGCCTCGATCTGGCGCCTCCGGGGAATCGAATCGGCGGATGCGGGGATTGGCAACCCTTCGCCACAGCGTATCGTCGCGTGAGTTGACGGAATCGGCCGGTCATCCACCGCCGCGCCGTCAAGCGCGGTGATGGCCGGCGAGGTGTCGCGATGGTCGAGAAGAACCAGACGATCGCACGTCTGTTCATGACGGGACAAAGGGGGCGGGCTGTCTATCGGCTGGCCGTTCTCGCGGGAGCCGTGGTGGGCATGTCGAGCGCGTGCAGCTCGTACGAGAACCTGCGCGGAGCAGATGGGTCAGCGGACGACACGGCAGGACGGGGCGGAGCGGGAGGAAGCTCTGCGGGAGGTGGTTCGAATCCGCCGGCCGGCGGAGGGATGGCAGGTGTCGGCGCCGCGGGTGCCGGCGGCACGGGACCGGGAGGCACCACGACGGGAGGTGGTGCCGGCATGGGCGGGATCAAGCTCGACAGCGGCCTCGGCACCGGAGGTGGGAGTACCGCGGGGGGTTCCGGCACCGGCGGCGCGCGCACCGACGGCGGCTCCGGCACCGAAGGCGGGAACACGGAAGGCGGTGCAGGCAGTGGCGCCGGGAGTACCGACGGTGGGCCCGACACGGGCGGCGCCGCGGAGGGCGGCATGGACGGGTCCCGGCCGGCGGGATGCAGCATGACCGTGCCGGCGGTCGCCGATTACGGCGCCTTAGGCCCCTTCACGCCGCTGACCGTGAACAACACGGGCCCTGACGGCCAATACACGATGTTCCGCCCGCAAACCCTGGGCGAGAACGGTTTCAAGCATCCTCCGGTCACATGGGGCAACGGAATCACCACCACGCCCGCGCAGTACCCCGCGCTGCTCAATACCATCGCCTCTCACGGGTTCGTCATCATCGCCAGCAACAGCGCCACGGTGAACGCGCAGCTGATGACCTCGGGGCTCGATTGGCTGATCGCGCAGAACACTGTTTCGGGCGATTTTCAAGGCAAGTTGGCGCCCACTTGCGCGGTCTCCATCGGATATTCGCTGGGCGGCGGCGGAGCCGTCGACACCGGCAAGCACGCCAGCGTGGTCACCACCGTTTCGTTTCATGGTTTGCAAGGAACGGCCGAATTGCTGCACGGGCCCTTGCTGCTCTTCACGGGAACGGCGGATAACTTCGTCTCCGCAGCCGGATACGTCACGCCCACCTTCAACAGGTCGACAGTGCAAACCTTTTACGGGACGCTGACCGGCGCCAACCACCTCAAGCCACTCGGCGATGCCGGCGAGGAGCGCGCTCCGGCAGTGGCTTGGCTTCGTCTCTGGGTCTATGCCGACCAGGAGGCCCGGAAGTTCTTTTACGGGGATGACTGCACGCTGTGCAAGGCCCCCTGGACGAGCCCTCAGCGAAAAAACTGGCGCTAGCCAAGCGCGGGCGCGCGACGCAGGGACCCGGGTCATGCGACCAGTGCTAAACTTGGCGACGTGGTCGTTTCAGGAAGCCCGAACGGCGTCCCTTCGTACTCCGCCGCTCTCGTTCGCGCGTTCGTCGGGTACCTGCCCAATCTCGTTCCCCCCGGCGGCCCGCTGCCGGCGTTCGATCCCGACGACCGGGTGCCGATACCCGTCGCTCACCAGCTCCTCAACGCCGTCATCGAGCAAACAGGAGACCTGGACCTCGGGCTCAAAGTAGGTCGGACGATGTCCGCCGGGGACACGGGTGTGGCCGACTATGCCATCCGCTCGGCGGCGAGCGTCCAGGACGCGATCGAGGTGGCAGCTCGCTACATACGTCTGGTCAACGATGGCCTCGAGCTGCGACTGCACCACGAGGGCGACCGCATCGTCCTGCAATGGGAAAGCATGGTCGTCATGCCGAGAGGGGCCGAGGACTTTCTCATGTCGGCCATCTATACGAGTCACTTGAAAATGCTTCTTCGTGACGCGCCCGAGCTCGAGTGCTGGTTCAGCTATCCCGAGCCGAGCACGATGGTCGAATACGAACGCACCTTCGGCGCGGCGAAGCTCCGCTTCATGGCCCCCTTTGCTGGATACGCGTTCGCCCGTGCTCATTTGCAGAAACCGGTCGAAAGCGCGGATGCCAAGCTTCATTCTGTCCTGCGTCAGCACGCGGAAGCGCTCCTCGGCGGTCTTCCCGCATCGCGAACGTTCACCGATCTGGTGCGACATCATCTTTCGAGCGGCTTGTCTCATGGTCGCCCGGCAGCCACCAAACTGGCTCGGCAGCTGCACATGAGCGCGCGTACGCTCGAGCGCCGATTGGAATGCGAAGGAACGACGTTCGGCGCAGTGCTCGACGAGTTGCGGCGCCGGCTAGCGCTGGACCACCTCGGCCGTCGCGATGTCAGTCTCTCCGAAATCGCGTTCCTTTTGGGCTTCTCCCAGGTGGGAGCGTTCCATCGAGCTTTCAAACGATGGACGGGGAGCACGCCACTCGAATACCGTCGCCAAAGGCGTCCGGCCGAGGTTCCTCGTTGAAGCATGCCCGGCGCCCGGATGCGCTCGACGCCACGACCTGATGCCTCTTCTCGATCGACTTCCCCAGCGACGCCCCGAACTATGGACGGTCACCTGGCCTCTGCTTTTCAGTCTGGCGCTCACGCTCTCGCTCAACTTCGTCGACGCCTTTTTTCTGAGTCGAATTTCGGACGGAGCGGCCGCTGGAGTCGGCGCGCTGTTTCCCATCATCGGCGCGACGCTCGTCGTCTTCTCTGCCTTCGGTCAGGCCGGCAATAGCGTTGCCTCCCAGCTCATCGGTGGCGGGCGCGATTCCGAGGTGCCGGCGACCTACCTGGTTTTGGTCGGCTTCAACCTGCTCGTCGGCCTTGCGGTGAGCACTTGCTTCGTCGTGCTTCATCGACAGCTCCCGGCCTGGCTCGGCCTGAGCGGGCCGATGTTGGAACACGCGGCGAGCTACCTGGGCGTCTATGGCGGGTGCCTGTTCCTCAAGGCTGTGCAGATGGCTTACGGCAGTATCCTGAACTCTCGCGGTCAAACGCGCTGGTTCCTGGCGGAGGCTCTGCTCACCAACCTCTGCAACGTGGCGCTCAATGTTGCGTTTCTTCGCGGCGTGATGGGTTTGCCGCGCCTCGGCGTGACCGGCGTGGCACTGGCTACCGTCATTTCGCTGGGCGTCGGGCTTGGCTTCACGATGTGTGTCGTGCACTTGAAATTCCACGTGCGTTTTCCGGTGACGATCGAGCGACGCGAGCTCTACGGGAGTCTCGAGCGCATTCTCCATATCGGGGTGCCGTCCGCCATGGAGCCTCTTTCCTACCAAGGCATGCAGATGATCATCAACGGTCTCATCGTTTCCTGGGGCCCTGTCGCGCTGGCGGCGCGGGTGTACGTCCTCAACTTGGTCATGGTCACGACCATTCTTTGGGCGATGGCATTCGGGATCGGAACGCAGATCGCCGTCGCGCACCGCGTGGGAGCGAACGATTTCGAGGATGCCGACAGGCAGCTACGCCGGGCGGTGCTGTTCAGCATCCTGGGCAACCTCGTGCTGAGCTCGATCCTCGTCCTTTTCCGCCATCGGCTCCTGTCACCGTTCACGTCGGACCTTCGCGTGCAGCATCTGGCGTCTTCGTTGTTCGTGGTGGGAATCTTGGTCGAGACGGGACGTGCCGGAAACATCGTGGTGGGCGGCGCGCTGCGTTCTTGCGGCGACGCACGCTACGCATCCACCGTCGCCATCGCGGCGATGTGGTGCATCGGATTGCCCGCCTGTTTTCTCTTCGGCAAAACGCTCGGTCTCGGCCTGGTGGGCGTATGGCTCGGATTCGCGCTCGACGAAATAACACGCGCCATCCTCAACTATCGGCGATGGCGCACGGGACGCTGGCGCGCGCTCGGTATCGCGGCGCGGAGCCGCGCGCGACTGAACCAGCTTCCTCTCCAGGAAAGCGCCTAGCGGGTTGCTGAACAGGCGACCGCTTCGCCACCGGATCGTTCCGGGTCGCTCATTCTCCCCCCGCCGCCGGCTCCCGCCGTCGGCACGCCCCTCACGAGTGAGGGGGGCTGGGGGGGAGAAATAGCAGCAACGACCCTTCGGCGGCCTTTTGCAGCAACGAGGCTAGGGCCGCTGATCGGTGCTCGGTTTTCGCCACAGATTCACGTTGCCCTCGTGCGCGTGGCGATCGATCATCCGAAGCTCGTCGGCGCTGAAGTCGAGCTGCTGCAAAGCGGCCACGTTCTCGCGGATCTGCGCGGAGCTGCTCGCGCCGATCAGTGCCGAGGTGACCCGCGGGTCGCGCAGCGTCCAGGCCAGTGCCATCTGCGCCAGACTTTGCCCTCGCGCTTTCGCGACGCCGTCGAGCGCGCGGACGCGCTCCAGGTTCTCGGTACTCAGGTGCTCGCGCGACAAGCTTCCCCCGCCGGGGCGGTTGACCCGGGCGTCCTCGGGAATGCCGTTCAAGTACTTGCTGGTGAGAAGACCCTGGGCGAGCGGCGAGAATGCGATGCAGCCCATTCCCTCCGCCGAAAGGGCGTCGAGCAGCTCGCCTTCGATCCAGCGATTGAACATGCTGTACGAGGGCTGATGAAGCAAGCACCGGACCTTGAACGAGCGCAGCAGGTTCGCCGCCTCCCTGGTTTTCTCGGCGGAGTACGACGAGATGCCCACGTAGAGAGCCTTGCCCTGCTGCACGGCGCTGGCCAGCGCTCCCATCGTCTCTTCGAGTGGGCAGTCGGGGTCGAAGCGATGCGAGTAGAAGATGTCCACGTAGTCGAGGCCCATGCGCAAAAGGCTCTGATCGAGGCTGGCCAGCAAATGCTTGCGCGAGCCGCCGCCGGAACCATAGGGGCCTGGCCACATGTCCCAGCCGGCCTTGGTCGAGATGACGAGCTCGTCGCGGTGGGCTGCCAAGTCCTTGCGCAGCAGCCGACCGAAGTTCGACTCGGCGCTGCCGTAGGGCGGGCCGTAGTTGTTGGCCAGGTCGAAATGCGTGATTCCGAGATCGAACGCCGTGCGCAGCATGTCCTGCTGGGACGAGAGCGGCGTGGCCTCGCCGAAGTTGTGCCAGAGCCCGAGGGACAGAAGCGGGAGCTTGAGACCGCTCGCGCCCACCGGCCGGTACATCATCTTCTCGTAGCGATCGGGCGCGGCGCGGTAGCTCATGTGCTTCGTGCCGCCATTCAAACATCGCGGCCTCCGTCCGTCGAGCCCTACGTGCCTGGCGAGCCACCTCGATGCGACGTCCACGAAGAACTGACAGCGTCGTTCTAGGGCGGCGTGCCCCACACCACCGTGCCGTTCTGAAGGAGCACGACGTGCTGCCAGATCGACGGCGTCGTTTTGGAACTGTCGAAGGAGTAGTCGTTCGTCTGTGTATAGATGTCCGTGGATGGATCGGGACCTTGCATCTGAAACGCGAACTCGGCGGAGTCCCCCGTGTCGAGCGTGGGATGGTTGCTGGAAAAGCCGAACTCGAGGTAGCTATCGGCTCCCGTCGCCGGGGGGGTGAGCGCATGGACGGTGAACGTCACCGCCAGCGTGCTGGCGCAGTTTCCTGGTACGCACACGTGCGACCAGTTGATGGCGATCTGCGGCGTCTTCATGACCTCGTCGGTGAAGTAGTAACGGAGCTTGAGCTCCGAAATCGGAACGGACGACGTTCCTGTGTTGTCGGCGTGGAGCTCGCACTGCAAGTAGGCGCTGGAGGCTTGCGTTCTCAGCGCCCCATACCGCACGGAAAGGCCTGTGGAAGCGGCGTCCTGGGTCGTACCGCCGGACCCTCCAGCACCCGATGCTCCCGCGGTTCCGCCGGCGCCGCCGCTGCGATCGTTGCCGGCGTCCAAACCCGTGGTACCGCCGCTTCCCCCGGCCCCGGACATGCCTCCTCCGCTGGCTCCCGAGGATCCGCTTCCCGACGCTCCCCCGCTGCCTCCCGACGATCCGCCGCTCCCCGAGGACCCGCCGCTCCCAGAAGATCCACCCGCGCCGGCAGACCCGCCGCTCCCCGAAGATCCGCCCGTTCCCGACGATCCGCCGCTGCCGTCGGAAGATCTGCCGCTGGCCCCATCGGATCCGTCACTGCCGCCAGTCGATCCTCCCTCGGTACCTCCGGTGGATCCGCCATCGTCCTCTCTACCTCCGGCGCCGCCGCTGGAACCGCCCGCTCCTCCGATGCCCGAGGCGCCCCCTGTCGTTGCACTGCCGCCCTCCCCTGCCCGTCCACCCGATCCGCCGCTGCCCGCGGTGCCACCACCGGTTCCCGCTGAATCATGGCCATTGCCTCCCTCGGAGGTGCTGCCCGCCGAGCCACCGCGGCCGACGGTCGATCCTTCGGTGCCCGTTTCGTAGACGGAGCAACCCCACGCCAACGTCGCGCAAAGCAACAACGCAGCGCCGCTTGATCGGAACACCGATGGATGAGAGCGGCGGCCCAAGCTGCTGCATGAGGCAAACGACTGCATGCGCTCCCACATTGGCGTCAGCAGGGACCGCACGCGAAGCGGGCGCCCCCGCAGTCCTGGGCAGGAACCGGAGGGCCGCTCGGTGGCACGCAGGTGACATTGCAGCGTCCAGCGCGCTCGCAGACGACCCAGCCTTCCGTCAACCTCACGTTGCAGCTCGAGACGTCGCGGCACGTCACGTGGCATCCTTGCCGACAGTCGACATTGCAAGCACTGGCGCGGCTGCAATTGACTGCGCAATCATCGCCGCATGTAAGTGCGCAACTCGAAGTGTCCTGGCATGTGAATGCGCAATGATCGACGCATTGCCCACCGCAGCTCGACGAACGTGCGCAATCGACGCGGCAGCCAGGCTCCCGGCAGCGAAAATCGCAAAAGTCGAGATCGCGGCAGATGCACGTTCCCACCGCGCAACCGTCGTCCCACCCGCTGTCGTCGTTGCATCCGGGCAAGAGCAGAAGGTGGGCTCCCGTCAGAACGAACGGAACCCATCGCCACATGGTCTAATGATATAGGCAAGAATCGGCCAGGGGGGAACTCCCATGATTCTGGCAGTAAACGCGCTTATTTGACTAGTGCCGCAGCCCCTAGGAATGCGGGGGTCTCACCGCCTCCATGCACGGCGAGGCACGCGCCGCTGACGTAACGCGCGAGCGGCGACGCCAAGTAGAGACATGCGTCGGCCACGTCGTCGGGTTCCCCCATCCGCCCGAGAGGCACCGTGGCCGACACCCTGGCCATCGCCGCTTCGTCACCGTAGTGAAGGTGCGCCTTCTCGGTTCGAATGATGCCCGCCACGACGGCGTTGATGCGCACCTTCGGCGCCCATTCCACCGCCAGCGACTGCGTCAAGTTGACGAGCCCCGCTTTGGCGGCACCGTAAGCGGCCGTACCCGGGGAAGGGCGGGTGGCGCTCACGCTGGCGATGTTGACGATGGATCCACCTTCAGCCTGCTTCTGCATGACGGCATTGACGCGCTGAGCGAAGACGAGAGGGGCCACCAGGTTGAGCTGGATGATCGACGCCGAAAAGCGCGGTGACGCCGTGGCGGCGTCCGCGGGCGGGCTCCCGCCGGCATTGTTGACGAGAATGTCGATCTGGCCGAAACGCTCGAGCGTTTGCTTGACGACGGCGTCGACTTGATCAGGTTCGCGCACGTCGGCGGCGAGGAACGCCGCCGCGCGTTCTCCACTTGCCACGGGGGAGGTGGGCGGGTGACGGGCGCAGATGACGACCTCCGCCCCCTCGCGCAGGAACGCCATCGCGATGCCGCGGCCGATGCCCTGGCATCCCCCGGTGACGATCGCGACTTTACGAGACATGTCGAGCTGCATGGCGAACCTCGTGGGGAGATGGCTGGCGTGGATGAGTACGTCCCTGGACAGCGCGGATGAAACATGTTCTACTTTGTCCGCGCCCGCGGTTCAATCCGGCTCGATTGCCGCTCGGGTGGCGTCATTGTATCGGACTGCTCATGCCCATCAGCCACGCCATCGACGCCGGCATCGCCGAGATCGTCATGAACAACCCGCCCGTCAACGCGCTCGACGTGGCGGGTTGGCACGATCTCGCCTCCCTCCTCCGTAAGCTCGGAGCCGACCCCGCCGTTCGCGTCGTCATCCTCCGCGCCGAGGGTCGCGGGTTCAACGCCGGTGTCGACATCAAAGAGATGCAGCGGACGCCCGGGTTCGAGGCCCTCCTCGGCGCCAACCGCGGATGCGCTGCTGCCTTTGCCGCCGTCTACGAATGCGAGGTTCCGGTCATCGCCGCGGTGCACGGGTACTGCTTGGGAGGCGGCATCGGGCTGGTCGGCAATGCCGACATCGTCATCGCCTCGACCGACGCCACTTTCGCACTGCCCGAGGTCGATCGCGGCGCACTGGGAGCCGCCACCCATCTCGCGCGCCTCGTGCCCCATCACAGGATGCGGGCCATGGTGTACACCTGCGCGCCGGCCACCGCGGCGGAGCTCCACGCCTACGGCTCGGTGCTGCGCGTCGTCCCGGCTGCCGATCTCCGCTTGGCCGCGCGCGAAATCGCCGCCGACATCGCCAAGAAGAGCCCCAGCGTGATCCGCGCCGCCAAGCAATCGCTCAACGGCATCGATCCCATCGATGTGAAGCGAAGCTACCGCTACGAGCAAGGCTTCACCTTCGAGCTCAACTTGTCGGGCGTGGCCGACGAGGCACGGACTGCCTTCGTCACCAAAAAAGACCCGAATTTCTCGAAGTGAGAGGAGCTCATGGCCGACAAGCGGATGACCGTCGATGACGTCGTGGCTGAGCTCCGAGACGGAATGACCATCGGCATCGGCGGTTGGGGCTCGCGCCGCAAACCGATGCTCCTCGTGCGCGCCCTCGCGCGTTCGCCCCTCAAAGACCTCACCTTGGTGTCGTACGGCGGCCCGGACGTGGGCCTGCTCTGCGCCACGGGAAAGCTGAAGAAGATCATCTGCGGTTTCGTGTCGCTCGATTCGATACCCCTCGAACCGCATTTTCGCGCGGCGCGGCAGAGCGGAACGGTGGAAGTGGTCGACCTCGACGAAGGGATGCTGCAGTGGGGCCTCTATGCGGCCTCCCTCCGTTTGCCTTTCTTGCCGACGCGCGCCGGGCTCGGCTCCGACGTCATGAAACTGGTACCGGAATTGCGCACCGTGAAATCGCCCTACGACGACGGCGAAGAGCTGGTGGCGATGCCCGCCCTCGCCCTCGATGCTGCGCTCATCCACATGAACCGCGCCGACGCGCGCGGCAACGGTCAGTTCCTCGGCCCCGACCTCTACTTCGACGATCTGTTCTGCATGGCGGCGAAACGTCGTTTCATGTCCGCGGAACGCATCGTCCCCACCGAGCACTTGCTCGACGAAGGGAGCGTCCACACCTTGCGGATCTCGCGCATGATGGTGGACGGTGTCGTCGAAGCTCCAGGCGGAGCACGGTTCACCTCGTGCGAACCCGACTACGAACGCGACGAAGGGTTGCAGCGCGAGTACGCCGCCAGCGCCGCCAGCCCGGAAGCGTGGAGCGCCTTCCGCGCCAAGTACCTGGGGGCCGCGTCGTGACCGACTATTCCCTGGACGAGCTGTGCGCCGTGGCATGCGCCGAAGCGTGGCGCGGCGATGGAGAGATCCTGGCCAGCCCCATCGGCGTCATCCCCAGCATCGGGGCCCGCCTCGCCAAGGCTACCTTCGCGCCGGACCTGCTGCTCTCCGACGGCATCGCTGCCCTCGTGGGAAATACATTGCCCCTCGGAGGACCGGCGCCGCCAAAAGTCATCGAAGGGTACGTCCCCTATCGGACGATTTTCGACATCGTATGGTCGGGGCGACGACACGTGATGATGGGGGCCTCGCAGATCGATCGCTTCGGCAACCAGAACATCGCCTTCATCGGCGATCCACGCCGCCCCAAGGCGCAGCTCTTGGGCATGCGCGGGGCCCCGGGCAACACCATCAACCACCCCACGAGCTACTTCATCCCGAGTCACTCCACCCGATCCTTCGTGGCCAAGGTCGATGCCGTGTCGGGCGTGGGGTACGACCGCGCCGCCGCGCTCGGCCCACGTGCGTCGCGCCATCACCACCTTCGGCGCGTCATCAGCAACAAGGGCGTGTTCGACTTCGAAACCGACGATCACGCCATGCGCCTTCGCTCGGTTCACCCCGGCGTGCAGGTGAAGGACGTCATCGCTGCGACCGGGTTTGCGCTCTCCATCCCCGGGGAGGTGGAGGAGACGCGCGCCCCGACCGCGCAGGAACTGCGTCTCTTGCGCGAAGTGATCGACCCCACGGGGCTCGGCAAAAAAGAGCTCGGCACGTGAAACAGGCACTGCACACCCGCATCTGCGACCTCTTCGGCATCACCTATCCGATCGTGCAGACGGGAATGGGATGGGTGGCCGGGCCGCGGCTCACCGCTGCCACCAGCAATGCGGGGGGGCTCGGCATTTTGGCATCCGCCACGATGACGCTCGATCAAGTCAAGAGCGCGGTGCGCGAGGTGCAGGAGCGCACCGCCCGGCCCTTCGGCGTCAACTTGCGCACCGACCAAGCCGACATCGACGAGCGCATCGACTTCTTGATCGCGGCCGGCGTCAAGGTGGCAAGCTTCGCTCAGGCGCCGGATCGCGAGATGATCAAGAAGCTGAAAGGGGCCGGCATCCTGACGATGCCCACCATCGGCGCTCGGCGCCACGCGGAAAAAGTCGCCGAGTGGGGCGTCGATGCCGTCATTGCGCAGGGGCACGAAGGGGGAGGCCACACCGGCGCCGTGCCGACGTCGTTGCTCTTGCCGCAAGTCGTCGGCGCGGTGGACATTCCCGTCCTCGGCGCGGGAGGATTTTTCGACGGCCGCGGGCTCGTCGCAGCGCTGGCCTATGGTGCGAGCGGGATCGCCATGGGCACGCGTTTCTTGCTCACCAAGGAGAGCACCGTCCCCGACGCGGTGAAGAAGATCTACCTGGAAACCCAGGTCACCGGCACGGTTGTCACGCGTACCATCGATGGCCACCCGCAGCGGGTCATCCGCACCGCGTTCGTGGACGCGCTCGAGAAGTCGAGCCGACTTTTCGCGCTCGTGCGCGCCTTGCGCCACGCGTGGGCGTTCCGCAAGCTCACCGGCACGTCGATTTTCGCCCTGCTCAAAGAAGGTCTCGCCATGAAGAAGAAACAGGAGCTCAGCTTGGCCCAAATGGCGATGGCCGCCAACGCACCCATGCTGACGCGCGCCTCGATGGTCGAGGGGCGTCCAGAGGTCGGCATTCTCCCCACCGGCCAAAACGTGGGTCTCATCGACGAGCTGCCCACGGTGGCCGAGCTCTTGGAACGCATCATGCGGGAAGCCGATGCGGTGCTCGCCCGCCTCGGGGTCCCCCCGATCTCGATCGCTAACGAAGAAACCAATCGCCCATGGATCTCGACTACACGCTGAGCGAACAGACCTTCCGCCGCGCCGCGCGCGCGTGGCTCGAAGCCAACGTGCCAAAAGCGCCGCTCCCCTCCGGCGACACCGCGGAAGGTTTTGCCCTCCATCGGGTGTGGGAGAAAAAGCTCTTCGATGCTGGCTGGGCAGTCGTCTCTTGGCCCAAGAAGTATGGCGGCCGCGAGGCGACGTTGATGGAATGGCTCATCTTCGAGGAAGAGTACTATCGGGTGGGGGGGCCGCAGCGGATCGCGCAGAACGGCATCTTCCTTCTTGCGCCGACGCTTTTCGAATTCGGCACCGATGAGCAGAAAGATCGCATCCTGTCGCGCATGGCGTCGGGGGAGGACTTGTGGGCGCAAGGCTGGTCCGAACCCAATGCCGGCAGCGATCTCGCCGGCATCAAGAGCACCGCGGTGCGCGACGACGTACGCGGCGGCTTTCGCCTGAACGGGCAAAAGACGTGGTGCACGCGCGGCGCGTTCTGCGACTTCATGTTCGGTCTGTTTCGCAGCGACCCCGCCGCCGAACGGCATCGAGGAATGACGTATTTTCTCGTTTCTCTGCGGGCCCCGGGCGTGACCGTGCGTCCGGTGGGACGCCTCGACGGCGACGCGGGTTTCGCCGAGGTCTTTCTGGAAGACGTGTTCGTCCCCGATCGCGACGTCCTGGGTGGCGTCAACGACGGATGGAACGTGGCGATGGCGACCACGAGCTCGGAGCGAGGGCTCAGCTTGCGCAGCCCGGGGCGATTTTTGGCCACCGCGGCACGCCTCGTCGAGCTCTATCGTCAATCGAAAGACCGCGCCGACCCGACCCTGCGCGACCGCGTCGTGCAGGCGTGGATGGACGCGGAGGCCTACCAGCTCTACACGCTCCAAACCGTCACCCGCGTCATGGAGGGGGGATCGATCGGCGCCGAATCGAGCATCAACAAGATCTTCTGGTCGGAGATGGACGTCCGGACCCACGAGACGGCGCTCGCGTTGCTGGGTGAAAAGGCCGAGCTCGAGACAGGAACGTCGGCCGAAAGCGGGGGAGCCTGGATGAAAGGGTATCAATTTGCCCTGGCGGGACCGATCTACGCCGGCACCAACGAGATCCAGCGCAACGTCATCGCCGAGCGCGTGCTCGGACTGCCGCGCAGATAGGAGACCGACGTGCGCTTCGCCTTCACCGACGATCAGAAGCTTTTCCGCGATACCGTGCGCGCGCTCCTCGAGAAGGCGTGCACGGCGGACGTCGTGCGCCGCGCCTGGGACGCACAGAGCGAAGGCCGCTCGCCGTCACTGTGGAGCCAATTGGCCGAGCTCGGCGTGGTGGGTCTCACCGTACCGGAAGCGCACGGCGGGCTCGGGCTCTCCGAGATCGACTTCGTCCTCTTGCTCGAAGAGAGCGGCCGTGCGGCTTTGCCGGAGCCCATCGTGGAGACGAGCGCGGTGGGCGTGCCGCTTCTCGCCGAAACGGCGAATGACGAGCTCTGTCGCGCCTGGCTGCCTCGCGTCGCTGCCGGACAGGCGCGGCTCGCGGTGGGCCTCGAGAACGCCGCTTTCGTCGCCGACGCTCACGTGGCCGATCTGCTCTTGCTCCAGTCGGGCGATGAGCTGCACGCTTTGCCTCGCGCCGGCGTGAAGCTCACGCCCGAACATTCGGTGGACGGCGCGCGCCGCCTTTTCCGCGTGGCCTGGTCCCCATCGCCGGCGACGCGCATCGCGGCCGGTCCGGCGGCACGCGCAGCGCTCGCGCGCGCCTTCGACCGCGGAGCGCTCGGCGCATCGGCCATGCTCCTCGGTCTCGCGCGCCACCTGATCGACGTCACCGTCGAGTACGCAAAAGTCCGTAAACAGTTTGGCAGCGCCATCGGGAGCTTTCAAGCGGTGAAGCATCATCTCGCGGACGCGCTGGTGAAGCTCGAGTTCGCGCGTCCCGTCGTCTATCGCGCGGCGTATTCGATGTCGCGCATGCCGGAATCGAGCCCCCTGCACGTCTCCATGGGCAAGGCGTACGCATCGGAGGCCGCGATCCTGGCGGCGCGCGCCGCGCTGCAGTGCCATGGCGCCATCGGCTATTCCTACGAGCACGATCTGCATCTCTGGATGAAACGCGCTTGGGCGCTGGCAGCGGCTTGGGGCGACGCGCCTTGGCACCGCGCGCGCGTGGGCACCCTCGTGCTCGGAGTAGCCTGACGTGCCGCGTCGCTCGCCCGTGCCTCTCCGCCGATGGCCCATCTTTCTTTGGGTCGCCGTCGCGGCAACCACGGGTTGCACGAGTGACTCCATCCCGCCCGGTGCTCCACCAACGATGGACGCGGGTGCGCGCGATGTCACTTCGATCGATGGCCCCGCGAGTGACGCGGGCCCCGGTTCGGATGTCGCGACCGTCGACGCCCGAGGGTCGGATAGCGTCGACGCAGACACCGCCAGTTCCGATGCACCGGCCTTCGACGGCTACGCCGACGGCGGCGCCGACCTTTTGGTGGACACGCGCGTCGATGCCGACATTTCCATGGACGTACCCGGCGACGATGCCGGCACGTCCGACGCCGGACCAGGAGCGCCCGACGTGAAGCAAGACTCGACCGATCCACCCCTCGACCCCCCGACGCTCACCACGCACCGGCTGACGACGCGCGGGGACGTTCTCATCGACGAGATCGGTCGCGCCGTCATCCTGCGCGGCTTCAACATCGGCGGACGCAGCAAGATGCCCCCCTTTCTTCCGTTCGAGATCGCGGACGCGGGAGAAATCCCTGCCAAGGCCGACAAGCTCATGTCCTCGGTGCGAGCGCTGGGGAGCAATGCCGTTCGCTTGACCTTCTCCTGGGAAGCGCTCGAGTCGGCGCGCGGGACGTACGACGTCGAATACCTGCGGCGCTATCGGCTCCTGCTCGATGCCGCGCAGAACGCCGATCTTCATGTCATCGTCGACTTCCACCAAGACGTCTTTCACGCCGCCTTCTGCGGCGATGGTTTCCCGGAGTGGGCGCTCGGCGCCATCGTTCACGGCCCGCCGCACTACGACTGCGCGTTTCCCTTCTGGTCGCTCCCCTACTTCGATCCTGCGAGCACCGTGAGTCAGGCTTTCGATCGTTTCTGGTCGAACCAGGACGGCCTGCTCGACGCCTTCGAGTCCATGTGGCGCCACGTCGCGCGCGAGATCGGGCGCCACCCCGCGGTAGCGGCATTCGAAATCATCAATGAGCCCGGCGCGGGATCGATGGCACTGCAGACCGCCGGCACGTCCGTGCTCCCGCCTCTTTACGATCGCATCGCCGCGGTGATCGAAGCCGAAGCAGGCGCCGCGGCCATCATCGGCGACGAGCCCGTGTCATCCACGGCAGACGTGCAATACCTGGCCCGACCGAGCCACGCCCGCTTCGCCTACGGGCCGCACTACTACGACGGCACGACCCTGCTTGGGATCGGCCCCCTCGACGCCAATCGCATTCGCACGGCCGTCAAGGCCGTCCTCGCGCGAGCCGGGGCATGGAACGCGCCCACCATTCTCGGCGAGTTCGGCGCGCCGAACTCGGTGACCTTCAAGTCCGACTACCTCGCCGCCATCTTCGACGCCCTCGACGCCGGTCGCGCGTCGGCGCTCCTCTGGGACGTGTCGATTTCCAATCAGAAATGGAATGGCGAAGACTTCGGACCGCTGCTCGCCGATGGCTCGGAGATGGCTTGGGCCGGCATCCTCGATCGGCCGGCCCCGCGCGCCATCGATGGGACGATCACCTCGTTCGTGTGGGATACGGCCGTCAAACAGTTCAACCTCGCCGTCAGCAGCGCGGGCGACGCGATCTCGCAGATCTATCTCCCCGTCCGGCACCTCGGTATGGCGCCCGACATCGCGGTGACGGGCGCGCGTTTCCGCTGGCTGCCCGCGTCGGGCCAGCTGCTCGTCGCCGCTCCGCGCGGCGCCTCGTGGTCGGTCGCGGTCAAAGCCAAGTAGTTGCGATCGCTCGGAGCATCGGTGGCTCGGCGCCCGTGCGATGCCCGATGATCAATCCGACGAGCTCCTATCCTCGGCATCAGTCGGTCGCGCTGGCATCGGACCGACCGGCGTCGAGTGGGCCCGCGTCACGGGCGCAAAGGACCCGGGAACTCGATCCCGGGCAAATCGCGGTGAGGTCGGCGCACGCTGGCATGCGCCCTGCTTGAACGTTGATCCGCGGTCCGGAGAACGGAGCAGGCTGGGTGCAAAAGATCGCGTCCATTCTGAATATTGAGCTGGAGCGCGTCGCACCAACGGGCGCCAGGGTCGTGGCATCGAAGAAATATCCATAGAAGGGGCTATCTGGAATCCCTATCTCCCAAATACCTATGAGATTACGATCCGGGTAAGTCACTTCCACGCGGTCACCACGGTACATCGGGTATTGGGGGGGAATCGGCTCGAGGCCAATGCAAGGATCAGCAATGTAGGTGGCATAGTCGTAAGGAAACGATCGCCCCTGAAAAAAACAATCGAGCGACGTCGTGACATACATGACCGAGGCATCGTCATCGGGGACAACGCACTGGCACCCAGCGTCGCTCTGGAAATCGCCAGGTGCATCATCTGCGTCATCTGCATGGGTCACATCGACGAGCATCGCATCAGCTTCGGGATTCGCGTCCCATCGTTCGCCATGTGCATCGCTAGCCACGGCAATGTCGTTGCCCCCGTCTTCAGGACGAGCATCACGGGAGACGTCGGACGTCGTTCCGGTTTCGAACGCGACGTCGTGCACGACGACGTCGTCGTCGGGTAGGACGTCAGCGGCTCCGCGGTCCATCGCGCCGTCGGCCGTGCCATCGGGGGCCGTTCCGCTCTCGATCGCGCCGTCTCCCTGGGAGCGGTCGGTCACGAGGACGTCGCGTTCGTTCCCTGCATCGTTCGACGGATCTGAGCTCGAGGCGCCACATGCTTGGAGCATCGACATCGTCGCCGCTACGCCGAGGCCCATGCCAGCAGCCATCTTCTTCGGCAGCGCTCGAAAAGGTGCGGCGGTTTCCATTGCTGCGAAGCAGCAGCAACATTCGGGCCTGGCACAGAGCCGCGCGAGGCGCGACGCGAATCGCGGCAAGAAGAAAGGGAATCGGCTCGTCTGCAGGCGCCAGCAACCTCGATGCGAGGTGTGCCAACCTGTGCCAGCCGCGCGCCTTCTAAGCCAGCATCTGCGGGACGAGGCCCTTCTCCAGCGAGGGATCGCCGAAGTCGTCGAGCGGCGCGCCCGCGGCGTTCTTCACGCCCACGGCGGCCCCGATCGTGCTCAGGAACTTGTTGTTGGTGACGTACTTGTTGCTCGCAACCGCAGCCGCCTCGACGTATTGGCCGGTCTTGAGGAAGCCGCCCGCGCTCCCGGCGCAGACGTAGGGCAGGTTGTTGCTGCCGTGCGGCGGGCCGCTGGACAGGTCGTTGAGCCAGACGGCCACGCCCTGGTCGAGGACCGTCCCAGTCGGCGTGGTGTACATCGTCAGCTTATCGAGCAGGTACTTGAAGAACCCCGCGAACTTGCGGTCGATCTCGTGGTGCTTCATGTCGGCGTTGGGGATGGGGTCACCGCTCGATCCGTCGCTGTTGATGCGATGGGAGATGTGGTGGAACCGCTCCTGGGTGACGCCGTTGATGACGTATTGCGTCTGGTCGTTGCCGTTGCCGATTTGCAAGGTGGCGCAGCGGCTCTTCCCGCAATTCATGGCCAGGGCAATGATATCGAGCTGCATCGCCACGATTTTCTCGATGTTGGCGCCGGACGACACCTGATTCGCGGGGACGCCGACGATCTCGTCGTAACGCATCTTGGGCAGCTGGCACTGCATCGTCACTTCCAGGTCGCGAATGGACTGGAAGTGCAGATTGAGGCGGTCGCGGTCGGAGCTCGACAGCTGGGGCTTGCTCATCAACGTCTGCATCTCGCCGCGCACCAGGTCGTTCACGCTCTTGCGTTGTAACGCGAGCTTGGTCGCGGCATCCGTATTGGTGTCGGGAACGCCGAAGAGGCGCCGGTAAGCGTTGGCAGGGTTGCCCTCGGCGGTGCGACGGTCCTTGGGGCCGCGGTAGGAGAGGATGTCGTCGAGATAGCCGCTCTTCGGGCCGGCGTAGAGCGTGAGCGGTTCGCTGCCCGCTGGCTCGAGCGCGCGCACGATCCGGTTGTCGATCGACTCGCCCATGGCGAGGGCCTTGTTGGAATTGGGGCCGTCCGGTTTGGCCGCGGTGAGGCACTGCAGCCCGCCGTCGGCATGGCCGCACCCGCTGGTCGAGAAGTTGTACTTGCAGCCCCTGACGAGCAGGAGCTTGTCGGCATAGTCAGCCAGATCGCTGGTAGCGCGACCGACGTCGGCCGCCATCGACGCCTTGGTGAGCGCGCCCAAGTTGGTCGGCCAAAAACGCTCCACTTCCGTGCCCTGCTTCTGCGCGACGCCGTTGGCCTGGCGCATGAAGATGGCGAAGCGGAAATCGGGCGGGGGTGCGGCCTCGGCGTTACGCGGGCGCAGCCCTTCGAGGAGAGGCAATCCCACGAGCACGCCGCCGAGCCCGCTGAGGAAAAATCGACGATTGATAGAGACGATCACGGTGAGACCTCGGTAGCGCTGCGCGCGCGGAATGGCAGGAGCCCTGTCATGTCGACCAGCAATTGGCGGGTGGGAGTCCCACCCTTGGACGTCGTGGCAACCCTGTCGACCGAGGCCTCCTCGGCCGCGACGGGCGTGCGTCCGAGGACGTACTCCAACCAGTTTTTGGCATAGCAATTGTAAAACTGGCGGCTCTGCGCGATGAGCTTGGCCAGCTCCACCGCCCCGTCATAGGTGACGGTGTTGCCGTCGAGGGTAAACGTCGCCTTGGCGTCGACGGGGAGTGTGTTGTCGACGTCGCGCCACCCTCCGACGGCGTCGTAGTGCTCGAAGGCGAATCCCACCGGATTGATGATGGTGTTGTGGCAACCGACGCCGCACGCCTTGGTGTGCGTGTCGATGCGCTGTCGATTCGTCTGCCCGGGCATTTCGGCCGGGAGCGGCGGCACCGTGTCCGGCGGCGGGTGAACCTCGTTGCACAGCAAGTTGAAGTTGACGGCCACGCCGCGGTGAATCGGGTCGGACTGCGTGAGCCCGCCGTTGGTCGAGAGAAACCCGATTTGCGTGAGGATGCCCGCCCGCTGCGCCGGATTGAGCTCGACGCGGGTCATGGTGGTTCCGTACTGCGGCATGAGACCATACAACGGCGCCGTCTGGTCATTCACGAAAGTGAACGTGGACGTCAGCACATCACCGATGCCCGCACCTTGCTTGACGAGAAGCTGTTCGATGAACATGCGCGCCTCGTTTTGCAGAACGGGCCCCAGCGCCGGCGTGAAATTGGGAAAACGCTTGGGATCTTTGGCTACCGAGCCGAAGCTGGAAACGCGCAGCAGTTGCTCGTGGAACGTGCGGATCGTGCCCTCGACGAGCGGATTGGTCGTCATGCGCCCGGCCCAGCGGGTCACGCCTTCGGGGGTATCGAGCTCGCGCGCGTCGGCCGCGGCGAGAAGCTCGTCGGATGGCATCGTGTTCCACAGCGTGTACGAAAGCCGCGTCGCCGTCTCGTAACTGGACAGCCAGATGACGTCACCCTGCGGCTGCACCGACGACTCGATGCGATAGAGGAAGTTCGGCGATTGCAGCATCGTCCGCACGACCATTTCCGCACCGCTCACCAGGGCGTCGCCACCGAGCAGCGTCACGCCCTGCTGGAAGAGCGCGACGTAGGACGTCGTCTCGTCGGGCGTCAGCGGACGGCGAAAGGCGCGCTTCCCGAAGGCACTCACGAACGCCTGCGCACGGGCGGGGTCCGCAGCGGGAAGCCCCGGCGGAAGAATGCGCCCCAACTTTGCGGCATCGTGCGTCACGGTCGCCGCGAGCTGCTCGGCGACTTCCTGGTAGTCGGCAAAGAGCGCGGCCGACACTTTTCGGTCGGCGCTCGACGTATCGAAGCGCGTGACGGGGTCGGGAGCAAAAGTCGAGGAAAGACCGCTCAGCGCATCGAGACGCAGCAGATCGCGGGTGGTGTTTTCCCACTGGACGTGCGTCAGCCGGGGATAGCGGGTCGACCAGCCGACGCCGTTCGCCAACGTGCCGCCACCCGCGCCTCCAGCTCCGCCGACACCGCTCGAGCCGCCGGTATTCGAGCCGCCGGCATTCGAGCCGCCGGCGTTCGAGCCTCCTGCATTCGAGCCGCCGGCATTCGAGCCGCCCACCCCGCCTGAGGTCGAGCCGCCACGGCCGTTGGACCCGTTGTTCCTTCCGGAATCCCCGATCACACCGCCAGAACAGGCAGCAACACCAGTCGAAAGAACCAGAACGAGTGCCGTCCAAGCCGGAGGTGTCAGGCGCTGACACGCATCCAGTCGGACGGTCGGGTAGACGCGTCGGCGCATCCGGTACCTTAGTCCCTGCATGGCTGTACCGTCAAGCGCACCATTTCATACGTTGTATCCATGAGGAAGCTGGGCCTTTCGGACGAATCGATGTGGACCTTTTCGTCTACGCCTTGGGCGCGCACTTCTATGTCGCTATCTATGTCGCTTGCCGGGTCTTTCTGGCCCCTTTTCTTTGCCCGATCGCACGCGGCGCTTTTTTACGCGACGCGTCTTTTGCTGCTTCTTCCTTCTTGATTGAGCCGCGTTTGATTGAGCCGCGATGGAGGCTCGCATTTTTGATTACCCACTCTCGCAGACGAGTGAGGTAGAGTGCGCCGGCGAGCGACTAACACCGAGATGCTCTCGGACGTCGCAAAGGCGATCGAGTACATGCGACCCGATCAACTCGGAGGGAGACGAGAATGCGATCTTATCGATTCCGTATCGGTTCACTCACAGCAGTCGGGGCGCTGCTTATCGGACTACCTACTTGTTCCTCTTCACAAGAAACGCCGAAGCCGGGAGAGACTCCCGCGCCGGCGCCGGTCGGCAGTGCCGACGAGGCGACTGCCAGCGCGGTGATTGCGGCTATGCCGGTCGGGCGCGTCGCGGCCCGCGACGAGCGTGGCTTCGCGCGTACGATATTGGGCGGCGCAACAACGCCCGCTTCGACGCCGATCAGGGTGACATCCGAGACCGCGGCGCGCATGCACCTCGTCCGTAACGCGGGTTTGCTCGGCGCGAGCGAGGCCTCCCTCCGGGACGCGGTCCTCACCGGCTCCCACGACGTCGCTGGCGGTGGGGCGATCGCCCAGTTCGAACAGCGCGTGCACGGGATCGAGGTCTTCGGCGCCCGCACCAGCGTCCTTCTCGATGCCGCCAAGAATCTCGTGTCCATCTCCAGCGGGCTCGCTCCGGCCTCGGCGATGACCGGGCTCGGTAAGACGGCCTCGTTCAAGCTCGCTGGCGAAGCAGCCGTGGCCAGCGCCTACACGGCACGCGCCGGAGTCAAGCTCCCCGCCGACGCCGTGCGCGATCTCGGACCGAACGGCGATTTCCGCGGCTACGCCGTGACCACTCCCGCTGGCGCGCTGCGGATCGTGCACGCCTCGGCGAAGCAGGTCTACTATCCCAAGAGCACCAAGCTCGTACCGGCGTATTACGTCGAGTTTCTCGCGCGCGCAGCCGGTTCCAGGGAAAACCAAGGCTGGGGCCTCGTCATTTCGTCCAGCGACGGAAGCTCGCTCTACCAGACGTCGCTCACGCAGACCGAGGTGTACAACTATCGCGTGTGGGCCACTGCGGACAAGGTTCCGATGGATGGTCCCATCGTCGACGCGACGCCTTACCCGGGCCAAGTGCCGAACAAGGTGCCACCGGCCTTCGCCATGCCGGTCATGATCGCGATGGATGGTTTCAACAAGAACCCGATGAACGCGCCCGACCCCTGGATGCCCGCCGGTGGCAACGTCACCTTCGGCAACAACGTCGAAGCCTACAGCGATCGCAACCAATTCACCGACGACGGAGGAGCGACCCGCCGAGACGGTTACGACGAGGGGGGCATTCTCTCCGACGGTGGTTACGACCCGCGCTTCGACCTCCGCGCCGACACCACGACGGCGCTGACGTTCGACCGCATTTACAACACCGCGCTCGCGCCCGACGCCAACGTGAATCAGATCAAAGCGGCCGTTACGCAGATCTTCTACACGAACAACTGGCTGCACGATTACTGGTACGACTCTGGCTTCAACGAGGCAGCCAAGAACGCGCAGCGCGACAACTTCACGCGCGGCGGCGTGGGAGGCGACCCGATCCTCGCCGAGGCGCAGGACAGCGCCGATGACGGTCTCGGCAACAACGCCAACATGAGCACCTTCAGCGACGGCACCCCGCCGCGCATGCAGATGTACGTGTGGAACGGCTTGCCGAACCGGGCACTCACGACGACGCCGATGCCTTCGCTCACATTCCCCGACGGTCTCGGGGCTGCGAGCTTCGGGGCGCAGACGTTCGACTTTACCAACCAGGGAGTCGTTGCCAACGACGGTACCGCCCCGACGAGTGATGCCTGCGAGCCGCTACCGATGCTCCCTGCCAATCGCATCCTGGTCGTCGATCGTGGGACGTGCGCCTTTACCTTGAAGGTTTCCAACGCGAAGGCCGCCAATGCAGCGGGGGTCATTATCGTCAACAACGCACCGGGAAACGCGCCGCCCAACCCCGGCGCCGCTCCTGCTCCGGGCGAGGATGTCGACGGCATGCCCGTGCTCGGTGTCAGTCTCGAGAACGGAGGTCCGCTGAAGACCGCCATCGGCGCGGGCACTGTCAATATTCACATGGTGCGCGGTGTGGAATCCCAGCTCGATGGCACCATCGACAACACCGTCGTGGCCCACGAGTGGGGTCACTACTGGCATCACCGGTTGGTGTGGTGCGGCCAGAAGTCCTGCGGTGGCATGAGCGAAGGGTGGGGCGACTTCAACGCCCTCATGTTGGTCGTCAAAGAAGGGGACACCTTCGGACCCAACGTCTACCCCATGGCGCAGTACGCCATGGCAGGTCTCACCCCGAGTGCCGGCTACTTCGGTATTCGTCGCGCTCCGTACTCCGAAGCGCTCGCCAAGAATCCGTTCACCTTCGGGCATATTCGTCAGATGGCCACCCTGCCGATGACGGGCGCGCCGCTTGCTCCCGCAGGCGCCGACATGAGCGAGGTGCACAACGTCGGCGAAATCTGGACGCAAACGATGTTCCAGGCCTACATCCAGCTGCTCGCCATCGGTCCCATGCAAACCCCGCCGCGCACGTTTGCAGAAAGCAAACGGCGGATGGCCGACTACGTCGTGCAGGGGATGAAGAATACGCCGCCGGAGCCGACATTCGTCGAGCAACGCGACGCGATCCTTCGCCCCATCTACACGGCCGGCAAAACGGATCCCGGCCGCATGGCGGACTTCACCGCGCTCACCAAGGGATTCGCTGCTCGTGGCCTCGGCGCGGGAGCCATCGCGCCGCCCGTCGAGTCCGTCACCCTCAACGAAACGGTGGAGGACTTCAGCACCAAAGGGTCTCTCGTCCTCGACACCGTTACGATCGATGACAGCGTGAACTCCTGCGACAAAGACGGCGTGCTCGATGCCGGCGAGTCCGGCGTGGTCAAGCTCAGCGTCGTCAACGGCGGATGGGAAACGTTGACCGGATCGACGGTCACGGTGTCGAGCACCGATTCGAACCTCACGTTCGATAACGGTGGCACGGCGACGATAGCGTCGCTCGAGCCTTACGGAACGGCACCCATCACCATCGGCGTGACGGCAAAAGCCACGACGCCCCAGCGCACACTGGCCGCTCTCAAAATCACCCTGTCCAATCCCAATTCCGCCCGCCCCATGCCGTTCGACGTACAAACCTCGGCCCTCGTCAACTACGACGACAAGGCCGCCGTTTCAGCGAGTGACGACGTCGAAAGCAACTCCAAGCCCGACGCGTGGGCGCCGGCAGGTAGCCCCGCGCTGCCCATTCCCGTGCGCGCGTGGGCGCGCGACGGGGATGTCAAGAACCACGTCTGGCGCGGCAACGACACCGGCGCGCCCTCCGACGAATACCTCACCTCGCCGAGCCTGGTCGTGAGCACGACCACGCCCTTCGTGATGAACTTTCGCCATCGCTACTCGTTCGAGGCCGATGCACCGAGCGGCATCTATTACGATGGCGGAATCATCGAAATCTCCGAGGACAACGGCACGACGTGGAAGGACGTCGCTACCTACATGGGTGTCGACCCTGGCTACACGCAGCAGCTCAACTCGACGGCTCCGCCGCCCGTCCCCGACGCGGCGCCGACCGACGCTGCGAGCCCAGACGCCAATCCACTCGCCGGCCGCATGGCATTCGCCGGTGATTCACCCGGGTATCCCAGCTTCCTCTCCACCTCGCTCGATTTCGGTCCGTCATTCGCCGGCAAGACCGTCAAGGTGCGGTTCCGCATCGGGACGGACGAAGGCGCGGGTGCCCCCGGTTGGGAAATCGACGACTTCTCGTTCGGCGGTCCGCAGTTCAGCTGCCTCACCAACACACCGTTCGGCGCCATCACCACCAACGCCGGAATCTGCATGGACGGCGGAACGGGCGGCGACGCCGGACCCACCGTCGATGCGGCTCGCCCAGACGTCACGTCGGACGTCCGTGCCGAGACCGGAGGGCCGACGACGGACGGAAGCCGAGGCGACGTCACCGCCGATGGTACGACGCCGAGCGACGGTGCCGCCACGGACGCTCCGAGGGCCGACGTCACGACGCCGACGGACGCTCCTCGGGACACCGGCACGACCCCCACTACCACCGGTGGCGGCGGAACGACCGACGACGGCTGCGATTGCTCGGTGCCCGGTCGCAGCTCCTCTGGAGGCAAGGCTGCGATGCTGGGCGTCCTCGGCGCGCTCTCCCTCGTTCTGCGCCGTCGCCGTCGCATCACGGACTGATAATATCGATCAGAAGTACGCGAATGGCGGCGCTTCAAGCGCCGCCATTCGTCATTTCAACGGGCCAGGTGACGACTGTCGCGCTCCGCACTGCCGCGGGCGGTTGTACCCCGCGGTCATTCGCTCACGGCCGTACTACCGGTAGAACGTGCGGCCCTCCGCGGCCATTTCACGCAGCATCTCGGGGGGTGCAAATCGCAGCCCCCATTGTTTGGCCAAGCGGTCCGCCTCGTCGACGAATGCCTCGATGCCGTAGTTATCCATGAACGTGCACGGGCCACCCGTGTAAGCAGGAAACCCGACGGCCATGACGACACCCACGTCCGCGTCGGCCGGTGAAGTGATGACGCCTTCTTCGATGCAGCGCGCCGCCTCCATGCACTGGGCGAAGAGGTAACGTCTCTTCAGCTCCTCGGCGGTCGGTTGCGCGGCGCGCTTGGCGAGCAGTCCCGAAAGCGCCTCTTTCAGCCCGGGCCAAAGTCGCTTCTTGCCATCGGGCGCATACTCGTAAAATCCGGCGCGGCTCGGTGTGTTGGCCCCTTCGCGTCCGTGCCCCACCACCAAGCGCTCCACGATCGCCTGGGCAGCAGCGGAAGGACCATCGTTCGGCTCGGTGCCGCGTTCCCTCGTCGCCAAGAGGGCGATCTTGTGCATCGTGCCGAGCCCGACTTGATCGGAGATGGCGAGGGGCGGCATGGGCATCCCGGCCATCTTGGCGGCGTTCTCGATGAGAGCCGGCTCGACACCTTCGGCAAGGAGCGTCGTTCCTTCGGTGATGAAGGTACCGAAGACGCGGCTCGTGTAAAAACCGGGGCTGTCGTTGATGACGATGGCGGCCTTCTTGATCTTGAGGATGTAGTCCCAGGCTTTGGCGAGGGTCTCCTGGCTCGTCTCCTTGCCCATGATGACCTCGATCATCTCCATCCGGTCGACGGGCGAAAAAAAATGGATACCGATGAAGGACGCGGGGCGACTCGTCGCTCGGGCGAGCTCGGTGATGGGGATACCCGACGTGTTGGAGGCGAGGACGGCGCGGTCCGACAGCTTGGCGTCGGCGGCTTTGGTGACGCCTGCCTTGATCTGGCGATCTTCGAACACCGCCTCCACGACGATGTCGCACCCTTCGAGGCGGTCGTAGCTTTCCGCCGGTTCGATGAGCGACAGGATCTTGTCCACTCGCTCCCGGGTCGTCCTCCCCTTCTCGAGCTGCTTCTCGAGCGTCTTTTGGAGGGTGGCTTTCCCGCGTTCGGCCAGCGACAGATCGCGATCGAGGAGCGCCACCGCGATCCCCGCCTTGGCCGATACGCTCGCGATCCCCTGCCCCATGAGACCCGCGCCGATCACGCCGACCTTCTTGACGTCATGACGCGGCACGTCCTTCGGTCGCCGCGCACCCTTGCGCGCTTCTTGTAGGCTGAAGTAGAGCGTGCGCAGCATGCTCCGCGCGACGGGACCTTTGAGCAAAGTGATGACGTAGCGCGCTTCCACCTTGCCGGCGCGGTCCATGGGAAGCTTCATCCCTTCGTAGACCGCGGAGAGGATCGCTTGGGCGTGCGGGAAATTGTCGAAGGTGTTGGCGTGCGTCATGGCGCTCGCCCCCATGAGCGTCTGTAGGCCGAGCGGGCTTTCGATGCCGCCTCCGGGGGGCGTGTACCGCTTGTCGTCCCACGGCTGAACCCCCTTGCCGCCGCCGAGGATCCATTTCTTGGCGGTCGGCAAGAGCTCTGCGACGGGCACCACTTCGTCGACCAGGCCCTGTTTCTTGGCCTGCTCCGGTTCGACCTGGCGGGCGTCCAGCATCACGCCGAGCGCCGCCTGGATACCGATGAGGCGCGGCAGCCGTTGCGAGCCGCCCATGCCCGGCATGAGACCGAGACCCGCTTCCGGCAAACCCACTTTGGCAAAACGCTGATCGACGAGGATACGGCGGTGACACGCCAACGCAATCTCGTACCCTCCGCCGAGGGCGATGCCGTTGAGCGCCGCGACGATGGGTTTGCCGCACGTCTCCATGCGACGGAGCTGATCGAGCACCTGGTTCGTCTTTTGAAAGAAGTCGGCAGCGTCGAACGTCTTGGCGGCGAAGCCCTGGATCTGTTCGAGGTCGCCCCCGGTGACGAACGAGCCTTGCTTGCCCGAGGTGAGCACCATGCCGCGCACGTCACCGTCGGCGACCGCCTTCTTGACGGCTGCCTCGAGCTCGGCGAGCGCCGGCGCATTCACGACGTTGGTCGCGCGTTCACGTTGGTTCCAGGTAAGGACGGCGACGCCGTCTTCGACTTTGTAGTCGATGATGCTCATGGCGCGCTCACACTCGCTCGATGATGGTGGTGGTGCCCATGCCGGCCCCCACGCAAAGGGTGATGAGGGCCGTGCTCTTGTTCCGGCGCTCGAGCTCGTCGAGCACCGTGCCGAGCAGCATGCCTCCCGTCGCTCCGAGCGGATGGCCCATGGCAATGGCGCCGCCATTGACGTTGGTATTGGCGCCGTCGATGCCCATCTCCTGCATGAAGAGAAGGCAAACCGAGGCGAACGCTTCGTTGATCTCGAAGAGATCGATGTCCGACGTTTTCATCTTTGCGCGCGCGAGTGCTTTCTTGGAAGCGATGGACGGGCCGGTGAGCATGATGCAGGGCTCCGATCCCACCGACACCGACGTCACCACCTTGGCCCGAGGTTTCAATCCGAGCTTCTTGCCGGCCGCCTTGTTGCCAAGAAGGACGGCGGACGCGCCGTCGACGATGCCGGAGCTGTTGCCGGCATGATGAACGTGCTGAATCTTCTCGACCTCGGGGTAACGCTGCATCGCTACCGCATCGAACCCGAAGGTTTCGCCCATCTGTTGAAAGGCGGGGGCCAGCGCCGCGAGATCGGCGAGGGTGGTGCCGGGGCGCATGTACTCGTCCCGCTCCAGCAAGGTGACGCCGATGATGTCCTTCACGGGCACGATCGACTTGGTGAAGAACCTCGCCTCCCAAGCTGCGGCGGCGCGCCTCTGGCTCTCGACGGCGAACGCATCGACGTCTTCGCGGCGATAGCCGTGGAGGGTGGCGATGAGGTCCGCGCTGACGCCTTGCGGTACGAAGAAGGTGGGAAATGCGACGGAAGGGTCGCTGGCCCAGGCGCCGCCCGCCGTCCCCATCGGCACCCGGCTCATGCTCTCCACGCCACCGGCGACGACGATGTCGGCGTGCCCCGCTTTGATCTTGGCGGCCGCGATGTTCACCGCTTCGAGCCCCGAAGCGCAGTAGCGGTTGATTTGGATGCCGGGGACGCTCTGATCGTAGCCCGCCGCGAGAGCGGCCAGACGCCCGATGTTCGCGCCCTGCTCGCCCGCCGGCTCGACGCAGCCGAGGATCACGTCGTCGATGAGAGCACTGTCGAAGCTGCCCCGCTCCGGCAGCGCGCGCAGCACCGTCGCCACCAAGTGGATGGGCGTGGCTTCGGCCAGGGCTCCGTCCTTGAGCCGTCCCTTGCCGCGCGGCGTGCGCACGGCGTCGTAGACGTAACAGTCGGGTACGCGACCCGACTTGGAGGCCGGAGCTCTCGAAGAGGGGGACTTGGAAGGGGACTTGGAAGGGGCCTTGGAGGGCGGGGGCTTGGAGGAGTGCGCTCTCGACGCCGGGGCTTTCGATACGGGGGGCATGGAGTGGAACTTGTTCTATATCGACCCCATCGGGCCGGCAAGACCCAACGAGGCCCGTTCGCTGACGAATGTCAGCGAATCTCGTTGACATTCGTCAGGGAAAAGCGAAACTGATTTTCGTGTCGCTCCTCGGCTTCGAAGCGCTGGCTGTGATGGGAGGGCTCGGGGTCTACTTCGCGCTCGCCGCGTATTTCGAATGGGCCTATTACCGCGGCCGGCGCAGCGATCCCACGTCGTGGAAGATCCAACCTGGCCGGTTCACCGCGCCGCGCCGGCGCCGGGCCGAAATCGCCCTCGGTGCCCTCAACCTCACGCTGGCCTCACTCTTGTCTGGCTATCTCGCCTACCGGATCGCCAACGACAACCCCACCCAGGTCTACCTCGGCCAGGAACGGCACGGCATCGCCTTCGGGCTCGCCGCCACCGCCGTCTACTTCGTGGGGACCGATCTCGGGCTCTATTGGATGCATCGCTTCATGCACCACCCCGTGCTCTTCCGCGCCATTCACCGCTGGCACCACCGTACCCTGTCGCCCACGGCTCTCACCGCGCCGGCCATGCACCCTCTCGAGTTTCTCAGCTACCAGACGGTCGCCGCTCTTCCGCTCTTTCTCTTTCCGATTCCCGCCTGGGGCATCATTTTCACGCTTTTTTATCACAACATGGTCGGGCTCTTCGATCACTCCGGCATCGACTTCGGCGCGTGGTTCCCCTGGCAGCCTCCACCGCGTTTCCACGACGATCATCATGCCCATTTCCATGTCAATTACGGGCAGACACTCGGCATCTGGGACCGGATCTTCGGCACCTGGCGGTGCGAGGGCCGCGTCTACGGCGAGCACGTCTTCGGTGGTCGCGGCGCCCCCGGCGGCGCACCCGATGGCGACCAGCCCTCACGTCGCGTGCGCTACGCCCGCGGGTTGACGTCGTGATCGCTCCCGCGCGCGACGCCGGCCTCTTGCTGGACACCGCGGCGGTGACGCTCTACACGCCGTGGTCGCGCCCTCTCGTTCACCTGGCCGTCGAGGTCGTCGTCGTCACGCTCGGCGCGCTCACCTTCGTGCATGCGTGGCGCGCTCGTCGCGAAGGCAACCTGTTGCCGCTCCTCACCTGGGCGACGATCTTCGTCTACGGCGTGGTGATGGAGCTTCTCTCTTACAACTTCGTCGAGAACTTCGTGCACGCGCAGTTTTCGGTGATGTTTTACCACCGAAAGCTCCCGCTCTACATCACCGCCGTTTACTTGGTGCTCCTCTATACCGGCATCGCGACGGCGCGCCGCTTCCATTTTCCGCTCTGGGCCGAGGGCTTCGCGGCCGGCCTTGTCATCGTGGCGATGGACGTGCCCTACGACGTCGTCGGACCGAGCCTCGGCTGGTGGCGATGGTCCGACACCGATCCGCTCCTTGCCTACCGCTGGTGCGGCGTGCCGGTGACGAGCTACTACTGGCACCTCGCTTTCGGCGGTATCCTGGCCGCGCTCACCGCCGCCATCGGGCCGCACCTGCGCACCTCGAGGCAGCTCGTGCTCGCCCTGCCGGCCGCGCTGGTGACGATCGTGCTCGGCGTGGTGGCATTCCTACCTTTGCACGGGCTCGCTGCCATCGGGGTCTCCAACGGCTTCGTGGTCGCCGGCGCTTGGGCGCTTTGCCTCGCCGTCCTTTTGGCGGCGCCAAAACGGCCCTCGGCGACGCCCGATGTTCTCCTGGCCACGTTCCCGGCAACATTCTACGTTTTTCACCTGATCGTCGCGGTGGGTACGATCCCGCGCACGCATCTCTCCTTCGTCCTCGCCGCCATTGCCTTTGCACTGGCGGTCAACGTCGCTGGACACGGGCCGGCCTTCGCGCGTCAGAGGCGCGCCGCTGCAAGCTGATGTTCGCCCCCGCCACGCGCCGCGCGCAGCAGAAGCAGGCCACGCGCGGCCATCTCTTCGATGTGGCCATGCGGCTCTTCGATCATCGAGGGTACGACGCCGTCAACATCGACGACATCGTGCGCGCATCGAAGGTCGCCCGCGGCACCTTCTATTTTCATTTTCCGAGCAAGGAAGACATCCTCTACGAAGCAGTGCGCCGCGGTGAACGGGAGATCGTGAAGCGGATGGCGGCCGTGAGCGAAGACCAGCCCTTCCGCGAGGTGCTGGCGGCAACTTGCGATGGTTTCGCAGCCACGTGGGGGGAACGGCGTGAGCTGCTGGTCGAAGCGGGCATGGTCGGACTCAAACGGACCATCAGCACCGCGCGCGCACGCGAAGAAGAACCGCTGCGGCTCGAGCTCGTGCGCCACGTGGAGCGCGCGCTCGCCAAGGGCGAGCTCGGCTCGGTGTTGCCGGCGCAGATGTTGGCGGACGTCTTTCTGCTCAACGTCTTTGCGGCGCTGATGGCGTGGGCACCCACCGGCGAGCCGTCGCTCGGCGTCGTCATGCCAGGGGTGATCGATTTGTTCTTGCGCGGCGCGGAGGGGTTCGGAGCACCGCCGCGAAGCACCCGCAGAAAGAGAAAGCTACGTTCCGCACGGCGCTGACACCGCCGCAATCCGGCGGCATGAATTTTCGCCTATCGATTGCGATTGCGCACAAGGAATGCGCATTGACGAGTCGTGCGATGGCCGGATCGGCGTCCACGACTTGCTAGCACCAACGGGCGGGGAGCATTCGCCGCACGTCGTGATCACGCCGTCCGTTACGACGTCGTCGTCAACTTTCTCTTACACGGCAGGAGCCACGATGCTCTCGTACGCCAACAGCGCCGAGGACGCGCGCGGACGGATCGCGCTTCCGGCGCGAAGCGATGTTCATATTTTGCCTCAAATCGAGGACAAAACGCGCGCAGGCTACGGCCGCCACCGGAGTCACGCCTTCGTCTCGACAATTTGGACGATCCAGCGTTCATCAGGACGAAACACTCTTGACGCGCACCACGAAGCGGAGCGATACGTACGACGCCGTACGCAGGGGCAGTCGATTTCACCATCGCGATTCGCATCATCGCTTCCGAGCGCGAGGCTGGCGCTGGGCGGGTATTGGCAATCACTGTGAGCAGTACGCGGAAGGCCGAGTCCGAAGTGACTCGGCGCGTTCGGTCCCGGTGTGTTCGCTGAACGGGACCGGCCAGGAGGAAAGTTCCAATGAGCCTATCGAGGCAGAGTCGCTTTGCGTGGACTCTGACAGTTGCACAGGTGGTCATCACCGCTCCGGCGCTGGCGCAAGTCGGCGCGGCAGTCCTGACGGGCAAGGTCGTCGATGCGACGAACCAGGCGCCGGTCAGCGATGTGGTGGTGACGGTGACGTCGCCAGCATTGCAGGGCGAGCAGGTGGCGGTGACGGATGCGACGGGTGCCTACCGGATCCCGAATCTGCCGCCCGGCGAATACGAAGTACGCGTCGAGAAGGAAACCTATCGCCCCTTCAACCGCCCCGGCATCGCGCTGCGATCGGACGCGACGATTCGTTTCGATGCCCAGCTGCTGCCGGAGGCCATCAAGGCGGAAGAAGTCGAAGTGCAAGCGCTGGCGCCGACCGTCGATGTGGGCTCGGCCAACGTGGGGCTCAACATCAATAGAGAAGCGCTGCGTCGCGTGCCTATCTCGCCGCCCACCGGAAAGGGTGGCGGGTCGAAGTCTTTCGAGAACGTGGCGGCCATGGCGCCGGGCGCCAACTCCGATCTCTACGGAACGTCCATCAACGGCGCGAGCTCGCCAGAAAACTCGTACTTGATTGACGGCGTCTCGGCCAATAGCCCCACCCACGGAACTTTGTCGGTGCCGCTGTCCTACGAGTTCATGGGCGAGGTCAACGTCATCTCGGCCGGTTACATGCCGGAGTACGGGCGCTCGACCGGCGGCATCGTCAATGCAGTGACGAAGTCGGGCGGCAACGAATTTCGCGGCAACGTTTGGGGTGACTTTACGCCAGGCGCGCTCGCAGCCAATCCCAAGCCGCTCCAATTTCTGTCCACCGTCCAGATGACGCGCAAGGTCAACAACATCTGGGACATCGGCTTCGACGTGGGCGGCCCCATTCAGAAGGACAAGCTCTGGTTTTACGTCGGCTTTCAGTACGCGCGCACTGTCTACGATCTACGCCGCACGCTCAATCGCACGTTGAGAGGCGGTGGCGGCCCGTATGAGGAGATAGCCGGCACCGAAACCACCTATCCGGCGACCAGCAAGGACTACCAGGCGATCGGGAAGCTTACCTACTCCATCAACCAGCACCATCGCTTGGTCTTGAGCTTGACCGCAACGCCGACGCGCTCCGGTGGAATCAACGGAAGCAGCGAGGAGTTCGCGATCAATCCCGACACTGGCCTGCCCTTGCTCGCCTACCTGCGCGGTTCGGATCCGCAGGGCACCTACAGCGCGATGGCCAGCAAGGTCGTCACCGATTCTTACGGAGCCGTGCTCGCCTACGCGGCGGACTTCGACAACAAACGCGTTCTTTGGGACACGACGGTCGGCTGGCGCAACCAATACGTGGGCAACCACGCCGTCGACGGATCGGGACCGACGGACAACCGCAACCCGACCACCATCGCCGGAACTCCATTCGTCATCTTCCGCCGCAATACGCCGTCACTTCACCCCATCACCGACTTCGGCAGGTACGAGCGACCCTTCGATCCCACGCTCTGCGAGGGCGCTTACAGCTGCGATGTGCCCCTCTACGTGGCAGGCGGGCCAGGCCTTTCTCTCGGGCTCGTCGATCGCTACATCAATCGCTACCAGGCCAAGAGCGTGCTCACCTACTTCGGGGAGGCTCTCGGGCATCATGTCATCAAGGCGGGGTTCGACGCCGAGTATTTGACCTGGCGCAACGTGCGCGGCTGGCCCGGAGGGCGGCGCTACCGCGAAGAGACCGATGGGGCGCACTTCAACGACTACCGTGCCTACGGCTTTCTGCGCGCGCCCGACGATCCGGTGATTCTTTACAACCTCGACTTCACGACCAAGTCGCTGTTGCTCGGCGGGTTCGTGCAGGACAGCTGGAGCGTCATGGACAAGGTGACCGTCAACATCGGCGGTCGCTACGACACGCAGATGCTCTACGGTCCCGACGGCGCGCTCGGTCTGACATTGCCCAACCAGTGGTCGCCCCGGCTCGGCGCCATCTACGACCCCACGGAATCGGGGCGCATGAAGATCTACGCCAACTACGCGCGCCTCTACGAATCGGTTCCGCTCGACATCGCCGACCGATCGATCTCGGGAGAACCGGGTCTCAGCGCTACTTACGACTGCAATGCGCTCGACCCGTCCCAGCTCCTTGGCAGGTGCGGCACCCAGGGGGCCCGAACGCGCTTCGGCGGCTCGACCACGGCATCGCCCGACAAGCAATGGTTCACGACCGGCGCCGGAAAGACGCCCATCGATCCCAACATCAAGCCGCAGTCCTCGGACGAAATCGTCCTCGGCGCTCAATACGACGTCATCGCCAACATGCGCGCCGGCATCGATTACACCCGCCGCTGGCTCAACTACGTCATCGAGGACATGAGCCGCGACGAAGCGCAGACGTATTTTCTCGGCAACCCGGGCTATGGCATCGCCTCCGATTTTCCCAAGGCCACGCGAAACTACGACGCGGTCACGTTTTCCCTCCACCGCGCCTTTCGCGAGAACTGGCAGGCGACGTTCAGCTACACGCTCTCGTGGCTGCGCGGCAACATCGCCGGGCTCTTTCGCCCGGAGTCGGAGCAGCTCGATCCCAACATCAACTCCGACTTCGACCTTCGAAGCATGATGGCGAATCGCCAGGGGCCTTTGGCGGGTGACCGACGTCATCAGCTCAAGGCCTTCGGGTCCTACGAGTTCGAGCTGCCCAACGACATGCGCCTCAACCTGGGCGGCGTCCTCATGGCCAGGTCGGGCGACCCCAGCAATTACCTGGGAGCGCACCCCATCTACGGCCAGAATGAAGCTTACCTCCTCCCCCGCGGCTCTGGACCCCGCCTACCGTGGATGTTCAGCGCGGATGCGCGCGTCGCCTACGCGGTCAAGTTCGGAAAGACCAACGCGGTCGAGCTCACGCTCGATATCTTCAACCTTTTCAACTTCCAGGCCGAGGTCCGGCGCGAGCAGGCGTACACGACTTCCGACGTGCTCCCCATCGAGAACGGGACCGTGGCCGACCTCGCCGACAAGATCCGTCACGCATCGAATGCCAACATGTTCTTGCCGGGCGAAAAGAACCCTGCTTTCGGCTTGCCGCAATCCTATCAGCCGCCTCGATATTTCAAGTTCGGTCTTCGCACCACCTTCTGAGTAGCTGCACGATGAGGCACGGAGTCATGAAGAAACTCGTTTTTGCATCGACTACATCGTTGCTCGCCCTGGGCACGGCGCTCGTCGTCTCGTCCTGCAATCAACCTCCCGTGCTCTGCACGTGCGGTCGCGGGGACTTCGCCGCTGTCTTCAGCTACGTCGAGGGGCCGACCGAATGCGGCAACCTCAAATCCGAAATCCTCGGGATGAACGCGTACAGCTTCGAGAAGGACGGCGTCGACACCGGCACGATGGCCGATTGGGGCCGCGGCACCGTCGCCATCGGCAGCGAACGCATCGGCTGGCTCATCGACCGCGCCGGCCGCTCGATGGTGAGCGATCCGAATGCCGCCCACAAGCACTACACCGTTGGCGACTTTCCCAAGGAACCCACCAACGATTTCTGCACCGTGCCCCAGATGCGGATGCCCGATGCTGAAATCGATGTGCCGCAGCTTCCCGGCGTCGTCGACGACCCGATGACCGAGGGCGACCAATCCGAGCCCCCCGTCGAAGCGACACACTACGTGTACAAGTGGAGCAACATGGAATTCCTGGTCAGGCCCGACGCCATCGGCACCCAGCTCCGGGCGGATCTCGAATTCACGAGAAACAGCTGCACCGCGAAGTACAAGGTGAAAGCCGTCTATCCAGCGCGCAACTGCGAGAGCCGGACCACGCCTGGGCAACCGGACCCAGAACTTTGCTTTCCCGTTTCGCAGCCGGACAAACGGATTTTCGAAGGCTCTGGCATCAGTCCAGACTTTCCGGTGGACTGCGTAGAGTTCGATCCCCGCTCACCCAGTGAGGCCAAGCGCTTTTTCTGCATGATCACGAAAGACGTGCCGGCGTTCAAATAGCGGGCCACCAGTGGTATCGTTTCCCCATGCACCCCGGGACCGGACCGGACATCGGGATCCGCGAGGGGGATCTACTCGCCGGTAAATACCGCGTGGACCGAATTCTCGGGGTCGGCGGAATGGGCGTCGTCGTGGCCGCGCACCACCTTCGCCTCGACGACCTCGTCGCCATCAAGCTCCTTTTGCCCGAAGCGCTCGCCGATGCCGACTCGGTGCGACGCTTCGAGCGCGAAGCGCGGGCGGCCGTCAAGATCAAGAGCGAGCATGTCGCCCGCATCATCGATGTGGGGACGCTCGACAGTGGCGCACCGTTCATCGTCATGGAGTATCTCGCGGGCGAGGACCTTGCCGACCGCATCGTGCGCACCGGGCCGCTCTCGGTGGAGGACGCGATCGAGCTGATCGTGCAGTCGTGCGAAGCCATCGCCGAGGCGCACGCGCTCGGCATCGTTCATCGCGATCTCAAGCCAGCCAACCTGTTCTGCGTGCAAGGGGCGGACGGGCGCACTTCGGTCAAGGTCCTCGACTTCGGGATCTCCAAGCTCACCCACACCGGGACCGCGAGCTCCGGTTTGGGGATGACCAAGACCAGAGCGGTGATGGGATCGCCTTATTACATGTCACCCGAGCAGATGGAATCGCCGCGCGCGGTGGATGCGCGAACCGATATCTGGTCGCTCGGCGTCGTCCTCTATCAAGTTCTCACCGGCGACGTTCCATTCAATGGAGAGACGTTGCCGCAGGTCTGCGTCAACGTCGCCACCCGACCGGCGCCTTCGCTGCGCAAAAGCCGGCCCGATGTGCCGAGCGGGCTGGAGGCCATCGTCCTGCGCTGTCTCGAAAAGGAACCGAGCAAGCGTTTTCCGACCATCGCCGCGCTGGCGACGGCGCTCGCGAGGTTCGGGCCGCGGCGAACGCAGGCATCGCTCGATCGGATTACGCGTACCTGGCGGCAAGCAGAAGCGCGCCAGCAGGACCCCGCTGGCCGACGGCACCCAAGCTCGTCCGATCGCACCGTAACGGGACCTCTTCCCTCCTGGGGCGGCACCGCCAAGTCGCTCGAAGGACGCACGCGAAGCATCATCGGATGGGGTGCCGGCGTGATGGTCGTCGGGATGGCCGCAATCACTTTTACTTTTCTCGAATCTTCGAAGCGCCCCGCACCGACGCAAGCGGTGCTGATCACACCGCCGGGGGCGAGCGAACAGCGCGACATCGCCAAGGCGCTGCCGAGCTCGGGCCCCTTCATCAGCCCGACACCCTCGGGTGTTTCACGGGTCGAGGGATCCGTCGCTGCGAGTTCGGCATCGGTCGCGTCGTCGCTGCCGCGCGCTTTCGCGCGAGACGAGAGCCCAACCGCGGCGCCTGCCCCTGCGAAGCTTCCGTCGAGCGGACCACCCGACCTTCCACGTGCAGCAACATCCCCTTCGCCGGCCGTGGCGAATCGCGAGTCCAGCCCCTACGGAGTGGCTCCAGAAACGCCCCCATCCCCGGCAGCCGCGGCAACCTGCGTGCTCAATCTGAATGCCCTGCCCGTCGCCAGAGTGGTGCTCGATGGCAAGGCGCTCGGCTTCACGCCCACGATGGGCATCAGGGTCGTTGCCGGCGAGCACGAGGTTGTCTTTCGCTGGGACGACGGCACCAGGCGAACGAGCGTCACCTGTGCAAAAGGAGAGACCAAGACGGTCGCCGAGCGCCGGTCCGATCCCACCCCCTCCGACGATCTGCCCGAGAAAAACCCGTATCGCTGATCGAGGCGTTCGGTCTTGGCGGGCGATGGACCTTGGTTTCTCTCCCTAAATGACGAACATGTCGACGAACTCGTGCACCGGCGTCGCTTGCAGGCGACCCGCGTCGCGGCAGAGAGCGAGGATGGCGTCGCGCTGCTTGACGGGAAAACGCCGCGCGAGGTTGGTACGAAACTTCGCTTCGAGGAGAGGAATCCCTTCCGGGCGTCGCCGGCGATGACCGACCGGGTATTCCACCGGGACCTTGCGCGTCTTGGTGCCGTCTTTGAAGGTGATCTGCAGCTGGTTGGCGATCGATCGCTTCTTCGGATCGTGGTAGTCGCGCGAATATTGCTTGTTCTCGACGCAGACCATCGTCGACCTCAGCGCGTCGATGCGCGGATCGCGCGCCACCTCGTCTTCGTAGTCGGCGGCGGTGAGGTTCCCTTTGAGAAGGCCAACGGCGACCATGTACTGGATGCAGTGGTCACGGTCGGCCGGATTGTGAAGCGGCCCCTTCTTGTCGATGATGCGGATGGCCGATTCATGGGTGACGATCTCGATCTTCTTGATGTCACGGATCCGGTCTTTTACCTCGGGGTTGAGCAAGATCGCCGCTTCCACCGCGGTTTGGGCGTGGAATTCGGCGGGAAACGAGATCTTGAAGAGCACGTTCTCCATGACGTAGGAGCCGTACGGCCTTTGGAATTTGAACGACTTGCCCTTGAAAAGGACGTCGTAAAACCCCCACGTCTTGGTGCTCAAGACGGACGGGTAACCCATTTCGCCGGTGCGCGCGATGAGGGCCAGTCGCACGGCGCGGCTGGTGGCGTCCCCCGCCGCCCACGACTTGCGCGAGCCGGTGTTGGGCGCGTGCCGGTAGGTGCGCAGACTCTGCCCGTCGACGAAGGCGTGCGAAACGGCATTGATGATCTCATCGCGCGAGAGGCCGAGCATTTCCGCCACCACCGCCGTGGACGCGACCTTGACGAGCACCACGTGATCGAGGCCGACGCGATTGAAGCTGTTCTCGAGCGCGATGACCCCTTGGATCTCGTGCGCTTTGATCATGGCCGTGAGGACGTCGCGCATCACGCGCGGCGGCTTGCCGCTGGCGACGGCCGTGCGCGAGAGCCAGTCCGCCGTGGCCAGGATGCCGCCCAGGTTGTCGGAGGGGTGGCCCCATTCCGCGGCGAGCCACGTATCGTTGAAATCGAGCCACCGGATCATGACGCCGATGTCGAAAGCCGCTTTGACCGGGTCGAGCTGGAACTGCGTACCAAAAACCTTGGCCCCCTGGGGCGTCGAGGTTCCGGGGACGATGGGCCCGAGCAGCTTGATGCAAGCGGGATACTCCAGCGCCTCGAGGCCACAGCCGAGCGTGTCCATCAGACAGAGACGCGCAGTGTCGTAGGCCTCGGGGCTTTTGATCGCGTACTTCGAGACGTAATCGGCGATGTCGACGAGAACGTGGTCGGGCTTGGGACGGACGTTGGAAATCGCAGATGACATGGAAGCGCTCGGTCTACGTTCGTTGTTCGATCGGGATCCACGGTCGCGGCGCGGGGCCGACGTACTCCGCGGCGGGGCGGATGATCTTGCTGTCCGCCCGCTGCTCGATGATGTGTGCCGACCAACCCGACGTCCGCGCCATGACGAAGAGAGGGGTGAACATGGCGGTGGGGATCCCCATGCGATGGTAGGAGACCGCGCTCAACCAATCGACGTTGGGGAACATCTTCTTTTCGCGCCGCATCACCGCTTCGATGCGTTCGGCCACCTCGAAGAGATTCATGTCGTTCGCTTCCCGCGACAGACGACGCGCCACCTCTTTGATGACGGCGTGGCGCGGGTCCGAGACCGTATACACCGGGTGTCCGAAGCCGATCACGATCTCTTTGTTGCGGATCCGCCGGACGATGTCGGCCTCGGCTTGATCCGGGCTCTCGTAGCGCGATTGGATCTCGTAGGCGACCTCGTTGGCGCCGCCGTGTTTCGGCCCGCGCAGGGCGCCGATGCCACCGCAAATTGCGGAGTAGATGTCCGAGCCGGTGCCGGCGATGACACGACAAGCGAAGGTGGACGAGTTGAACTCGTGCTCCGCGTAGAGGATGAGCGACGTGTGCATGGCGCGCACCCACGACGCGCCCGGCGGCCTGCCGTGCAAGAGATGCAGGAAATGGCCGCCGATGGAATCATCGTCGGTCTCTACCTCGATGCGCCGGCCGTGGTGGCCGAAGTGATACCAATAAGCGAGCGCCGACCCCAGCGATCCCAGCAACTGGTCGGCTATCTCGCGCGCTCCCGCGGCAGCGTGATCTGCATTCTCGGGGACCACCGTGCCGAACACGGACACCGCCGTGCGCAGCACGTCCATCGCGTGAGCGGTCCGTGGAAGGGCCTCGAGCGCCGCCCTGACGCTCGCGGGCAGGGCGCGGAGCCCCCGCAGCTTCGCCTGGTAGGCGGCGAGCTCGGCGGCGGTCGGCAGCTTCTCGTGGACGATCAAGTAGGCGACTTCCTCGAAACTGACCCGATCGGCGAACTCGAGAATGTCGTACCCGCGATAGTGCAGATCGTTGCCGGTGGCGCCCACGGTGCAGAGCGATGTCGTGCCTGCGAAAACCCCGGCCAACGCCACCGATTTTTTGGATTTGCCGCCCCCGGCTTCGGCCGTCGCGCCGCTCATTTGCCCTTCTCCTTCGCGAACAAGCGGTCGAGCTTTTCCTCGTAAGCGTGGTAGTCGAGATATTGGTAGAGCTCTTCGCGGGTCTGCATGGTCGACAGAACTCCCTTCTGCGTCCCTTCCTTGCGGAGCGCGGCGTAGACCTTGAGCGCCGCTGCGTTCATGGCGCGAAAAGCCGAAAGAGGATAAAGCGCGATGGCCACATGCGCCGCGCGGAGCTCATCGATGGTAAAGAGGGGCGTCGCGCCGAACTCGGTGATGTTGGCGAGGACGGGCACTTGGACGGCGTCGGCGAACTTGCGGTACGTCGCCAAGTCAGTCACGGCTTCCGGGAAGACGGCGTCAGCGCCGGCCTGCACGCAGGACACCGCGCGCGCGATGGCCGCGTCGAGCCCCTCCGCATCGAGAGCGTCGGTGCGCGCCATGATGACGAAGTCTTCGTCGGTGCGCGCGTCGACCGCGGCTTTGATGCGGTCGACCATTTCCTCTTGAGGCACGATCTGTTTGCCGGGGCGATGGCCACAGCGTTTGGCGCCCACCTGGTCCTCGATGTGCATGCCGGCCGCGCCGAACTTGACGAGCGACTTGACCGTGCGCGCCACGTTGAATGCGCTCGGGCCGAATCCGGTGTCGACATCGACGAGCAGAGGAAGCGCGCAGGCATCGGTGATGCGGCGGATGTCGGTGAGCACGTCGTCGAGCCCGCTGATACCGAGATCGGGCACGCCGAGTGAGCCGGCCGCCACGCCGCCACCGGAGAGGTAGATGGCATGAAAGCCGGACGCTTCCGCCAACCGCGCGTGGTACGCGTTGATGGTGCCCGGGATCTGGAGAGGTTTTTCCGCCTTGATTGCGGCGCGGAGTTTCGCGCCCGCCGATGTCGTGCTCATGGTCTCACTCGAAAAGAAGGCCGGGCGATGTGGCCCGGGTCAGTTGAGGTAGCCGGCCTTGGTCAGCTCGGCCTTCAAACGAGGGTGCTCCTTGATGTCGGGCTTGGCGACCTGCGTTCGAAGACGGGAGATGGTGTTGTGCGGCCAGCTCTTCTGAAACATGTTGACGATCCATTTGGCGATCGATCCTTTGGGATCGGCGTGCACCTCGACCGAAATGTGCGTCTTGGTGCCGTGCTCGATGGACGTCAGGATGAAGTAGCTCTGCATGATCTCGCCGCGAACGAAATCGGTGGGGGGCGCGAGAGGGTCGGTCGTGGAGCGCATGTTGACGGTGACCTTCTTGCCGGTGTTGTCGAACTCGAGCTTGGCGCGGGTCACGAAATCACGGTCCTTCATGACGACGGGCGTGCCGATGTGATCGTAGTGAACGGTTTCCGTTTCGCTGACCTCCCGTACCACGCGCGACTCGACCAGCCTATCGATCCATTCCGTGGCTCGTGAGGTATCGACGAGCACGCTCGCAACGCGAATGATGGACGCGTCGACGACTCCTTCGCCCTTGACGGCAATGAGGGGGCTGCCCGGCACCTCGCGGCGGTAAGCAACGATGCCATCCTTTTCGCCGATCTTCTCCCAGGCGACGGGCGGTGCCGTACGAGATGACGATGCGGGTGACGGAACGGGGGACGCCGGTGCGGATGGGGCAGATCCCAGTGCAGGCGCCGATGCCGTGGGGGCCGGCGGCTCGTCGGCGAGCGCGGGTGTAGCCAGAAGCCACCCCAGGACCAGGACGAGAACCACCCGCCACGGGCCCGCTCGCGAAAGTGAAACATGTTTCATTCTTGTAGGATCCCGATTTTTACCGGGCTTGTCAATCGCCCGACGTTCGTCCGCACGACGCCGCGGGATTCACGCGGTCCGATCGAGCGCCGAAATAACCACATGAAGGAGATCGGAGCCGGCCGCGGCGGCGGCGAAAAAGACGCCGGTTCAGCGTCGAGAGGCAGGCCGCCCGAATGGCTCACGAGGGCACGACCGTACGCCAAGCGCGCGCGATCGCTCGGTTCTCTTATCCGTCAGCCGCCCGTACCCGTGGCGGTGCCGGTACCCGTTCCGGTGCCGGTCCCTGTACCTCGGCCCGTGGCCGTGCCCGTACCCATGCCGGTATTGCCACGGCCCATGCCGGTGCCGGTGGCCGTACCGGTACCGGTGGTTCCGGTGCCCATGTTGCCGGTACCGAAGCCCGTGGCGTTGCCGATCGCGTTGCCGAAGCCCGTCGCGTTGCCGATCGCGTTGCCGAAGCCCGTCGCATTGCCGATCGCGTTGCCGAAGCCCGTCGCATTGCCGATCGCGTTGCCGAAGCCCGTCGCATTG
>Ga0193706_1000055_pt1 | contig 93126 bp, 76 predicted proteins | sample U3c1metaG_FD_160130 | JGI IMG/M metagenome (GOLD analysis project Ga0193706, IMG submission 160130) | Soil microbial communities from a riparian zone of the East river system, Colorado, United States - U3c1 | ecosystem: Environmental > Terrestrial > Soil > Riparian zone | place: USA: East River...
CCTTTGGAAATGAGACTGCCACCGTAAGGTGGCGCAAACCCTGAGGGGCCGCGTTAGCGACCCCTTCCAGCCGCTTTGAGCGGCTCACAAACCTAAAGCCCCCGGCTCTGCCGGGGGATATTTACTGGTGTTAGAGAAGTTTTTCCGGCGGAGGGATTTTTGCCTCCAGCCCCTCGCGGATCCCCCTCAGCTTGGCCGCCACCGCTGCCTGGTTCCCCTTGCGCCGCTCGCGGAGCCAGGCCACGAGCAGGGCGGCGGCGTTGAAGGCGAAGTAGCTGAGCCACTGCCAGGGTTTCGCGTAGCGCCGGGCGTAGATCGCCCCGCTCCTGCCGAACTGGAAGTTTCGCCCCGGACTGTAGCCGCCGGTGGTGTAGGCCACCATGTGGTAGAGCACGGCGCGGTGGGCGTAGAGGCAGCGGAAGCCGTGGCGCTTCACGCGGGTGCAGAAATCGGCGTCGTCCACGCAGATGTAGAAGACGTCGTCCCACATCCCGGCGGCCTCGGCGGCGGCCCGGCGGATCAGGATGGCGCAGCCGTTGACGTAGTCCACCTCGGCGTCGCGGTCATACTGGCCGCGATCGATCTCCCCGTAGCCGCGCTCGCGGGTGATCGACTCGCGGAAGCGGAGAATGCCCCCCGCCGACCAGAGCCGTTGCCGGTCGCCTTGGAAGTAGCACTTCGGGCCCACGCAGCCGACGTCCGGGGCCGACTCGGCCGCCTTCACCAGCTCCGTCAGCAGGTCCGGCTCGACCTCGATGTCGTTGTTGAGCAGCAGCACATAGTCGTAGCCGTTCTCGAACGCCCAGCGGAAGCCGTGTGCGTAGCCGGAGGCGCTGCCGCGGTTGACTTCCACCCGCACCTGCCGGAGATCGGGATAGGCGGCGGCGATCGCCTCGGGGGAGCCGTCGGTCGAGGCGTTGTCGAGCACCACGAGATCGAAATTAGGATAAGTCATCCGCCGCAGGCTCTCGACGGCCTGCAGGGTGATCTCTCTGCCGTTGTAGTTGACGACGACGGCGGCGACGCGGGGGAGGGGGGTGGGCATCGGGGCGATTCAACCACAGGGCGGATGGGGACGCCACCCTTCCGCCCGGGATTGAATCCCGGGCTACCCACGGCCGTCCCATCCGGGACTCCAAAAATCTACTTCTTGTAGAGCCCCGGGAAGGGGCGACTGTCGGTAGCCTGGGATTTCAATCCCGGGCGGAAGGCGATCCGGCCGCATCCAAGCACCTGATACCATCCCGCTCCGCCATGCCCCTCCGCCGCGCCGCCGCCCGTCTCCTCCTGCTCGGGATCAGCATCCTCTTCAGCCTTCTGATCGCCGAGGTCGCCGTCCGGTGGGTCCGCCCGCAGCCGGTGATGACCGTCTCGCGCGGGCTCTACGAGCCGGACCCGCCGCGCCGCTACCGCCTCCAGCCGGGATTCCGGGGCACGGTCACCAACCGGGTGGAGTTCGATACCCGCGTCTCCATCAATCAACAGGGGCTCCGGGGAGCGGAGATCGGCCCCAAGGCGCTGGGCACGCTCCGTGTCCTGGCGCTCGGCGACTCCTTTACCTTCGGCGTCGGTGCCCGGGAGAGAGATACCTTCCCGGCGCGGCTCCAGGAGATCCTGCGCTCGCGGGGCGTACGCGCCGAGGTGCTCAACGCCGGGGCTCCGGGCTACGGCGTCCCGGACGAGGCCGCCTGGTTCGAGCGCTGGGGACGGCCGCTAGATCCGGACGTGGTCCTGGTCACCGTCTTCGTCGGCAACGACCTCCAGGACGCCGCCCCCGGTCCCAAGCCGGCGGCGGTGGACGGCGCCCTGGTCATGCCGGGGGAGTCATCGGGAAGCCTCTCCCGCTGGTTCTACTACCACTCCCATCTCTTCGTGCTGCTCAAAAATTCATCCCTGGGCGGCTCGCTTCGCCGGCTGCTCGGCCGCCCGGAGCCGCTGGAGACCCGGCAGCAGCGGGAAGAATTCGAGCTCTACGCCCAGGATGTTCCTTCCGAGACCGTCCAGCAGGGTGCGGCGGCGACGGAGCAGGCCGTTGCCCAACTGACCGCCAGCGCCGAGAAGGCGCGCGTCCTCGCCGTCATCATCCCGTCGCTGATCCAGGTCGACCCCCACCGCTGGCAGGCCAATCTGCGGCGGTTCGGGCTCGATCCCTCCCGCTACGACCGCAGCCGCCCGAACCAGATCTTCCAGGGGATCTTCGCCCGCCATGGTATCCCCGTCCTCGATCTGACGGCGCCCTTCGCCCGCGACATCGCCCAAGGCGGAAAAATCTACTACGCGCTCGATCAGCACCTCACGCCCGCCGGCTACGCCTTGACCGCGCGCCAAGTGGCCGACCGGCTCCAGGGACTTGATAGACTCGTACGCTAACGAATCGGAGACTTCTATGGACGATCAGACCCTGCTTCAGCGCATCCAACACCTCGTCGACGAGGAGCATCAACTGGACCAGCATACCGACCGTTCCCCCGGAGACCACGAACGCTATCGCGCCCTCCAGGTCGAGCTCGACCAGTGCTGGGACCTCCTGCGCCAGCGGCGCGCCCGGCGCGAGTTCGACCAGGACCCCGACAAGGCGAAGGTCCGGGCCGAGAAGACCGTCGAGAGCTATGAGCAGTAGCTCAAGGGACGTTCAGGATGCCTTTCTCTCCGGCGCCGGCTCCGCGAACAGGGAGAAGCGCTCGCGCCGGGGGACCAGCGGGATGAAGCGGTTGATCCAGGTGAAGACGCCCAGCAGCGCGAACCGCCAGCGCAGCGCGAAGGCCGGGCGCGGGAAGACGTAGCCGGAGAGGATCGACATCGCGGCGCGGTGCACCTTGAGCGGCCCCTGGCCGTTCAGGAAGAGTTCCCGGAACGAGTGGTCGTAGTACAGATCGATCAGGCGGAAGAACGTCGACGAGCTCCCCTTGACGAAGCGGATGTACCGCCGCTGCAGGCGCGCCGGTTCCTCCCCCTCCTTCACGGCGGCGATGATCGCCCGCGCCGCTTCCGCGCCGGTCATCATGCCCATGCAGACGCCGGAGGAGAAGACCGGATCGATAAACGTCGCGGCATCCCCTACCAGGAAGTAGCCGGGGCCGGCGTAGGGGGCGCAGCGATAGCTGAAATCAGCCAGCACGTGGGTCTCCGCCGGGAAGATCGCGTCCGCGGTGCGCTCGCGCAGCACCGGGCAGCGGGAGATCCCCCAGGCGAGCATCTGGTCCGTGGGAAGCCCCACCTTGCGCGCCTCGTGGTCGTGCATGACCATGCCGATGCTGGTTCGCGTCTCGTCGAGGGGGATGATCCAGAACCATCCCTCCTCGCAGACCACGATCACGATGTACCCCCCCTCGTCCCCGGGCCGGCGCCAGACGTTCTCGAAGTGCCCGAAGTAGGCGATCTTCTTCAGGTGGGGGAGGACGCGGCGGATCCCCAGGTGCTTGCCGAGCAGGGTGGACTGGCCGCTGGCGTCGATCAGGAAGCGGGCCGAGAGGTTCCCCTCGTCCGTGGCGATCTCGACGTTCCCATCCTCCAGGCGCAGGATCTTGCGCACCGCGGTCCCCTCGCTGATCTCCGCGCCGGCCTGGCGGGCGATCTCCATCAGCCGGGCGTCGAAGGGCGCGCGCTCAAGGTTGTACGACTCCGTCTCCCCGCCCATGCTCATGGTAAAGGGGAAGAGCGAGGCCTCCCCGCCGCTCCCTACGATGAACTCCGCCCCCTTCTTGTCCACCTTGGGGATCCCCTCGAGACCCTCGAGGAGATCGAGCTCTTTGAACAGTTGAAAGTTGCGCGGCAGCAGCGATTCGCCGATGTGGAAGCGCGGGAACCGGGTCCGCTCGAGGACCCGCACGCGCAGCCCGGCGCGGGCCATGACCAGGGCGGCGGTCGATCCGGCCGGGCCGCCGCCGATGATGACGGCGTCATAGGAAGATGAATCTGGCGTCATGGCCGGGATTCTATCTTGTTCCGATCCGTTTCCTGTCCCACGACTCCGGCGCTGCCGAAGCTTGGAAGGGCGCTAGTGTTCCGTGGCTGGATGGCACCTGATCTGCACGGTTCCGGCAAGATGGCGAGCCAGACGATCGACCGTCCTGATGAAATCGCTGCCCAGGTGCCGTCCCTCGGCCGGCGGCAGATCATCGTGGTGTTCAGCGGGCTCCTGCTGGCCATGCTGCTCGCGGCGCTCGATTCGACGATCGTGTCGACGGCCCTGCCGACCATCGTCGGCGATCTCGGCGGGCTCGAGCATCTCGCGTGGGTCGTTACCGGCTATCTGCTGGCGCAGACGATCGTGACGCCGATCTACGGCAAGCTCGGCGATCTCTATGGCCGCAAGATCATTCTGCAATCGGCGGTCGTCCTGTTCCTTGTTGGCTCGGCCCTGTGCGGCCTGAGCCGGACGATGACCCAACTGATCCTCTTCCGGGCCATCCAGGGGCTCGGCGGCGGCGGCCTGATGGTGACCTCGCAGGCGGTGGTCGGCGACATCATCCCGCCGCGCGACCGCGGCCGCTACCAGGGGATCTTCGGCGCGATGTTCGGCATCGCCAGCATCGCCGGCCCGCTGCTCGGCGGCTATTTCACCACCCACCTCTCCTGGCGCTGGATCTTCTACATCAACCTGCCGCTGGGCATCGCCGCCCTGGGAGTGCTGGCCGTCACGCTCCCCGCGCGGTCGGAGCGCCGCTCCCACGCGATCGACTACGCCGGCGCCGCCCTGCTCGCGGTGGTGCTGAGCGCGGTGACCCTGTTCTCGGACCTTGGCGGCGGCATCTATCCGTGGTCGTCGCCGCTGATCCTCGGGCTGATCGCCACCGCCGCCCTCGGGCTCGTGGTGTTCGTCTTCGTCGAGCGGGCGGCGAAGGAGCCGGTCCTGCCGCCGCGGCTTTTTCTCGAGCGGTCGTTCGCGGTGACCTCGATCGTCGGACTGATCGTGGGCTTCGCCATGTTCGGCTCGATCACCTACTTCCCGGTCTTTCTGCAGGTGGTCAAGGGGGTGAGCCCGACCGCGTCGGGGATGCAGATGCTGCCGATGATGGGCGGGATGCTGGCGATGTCGGTGATCTCCGGCCAACTGATCAGCCGCACGGGGCGCTACAAGATCTTTCCCCTCCTCGGCACGGGAGTCATGACCGCCGGGCTGTTCCTGCTCTCGCGGCTTTCCCCCGGCACCAGCACCTATCTGACATCGGCGTACATCCTGCTGCTCGGCATCGGCCTGGGCATGGTGATGCAGGTGCTGGTGATCGCCGTGCAGAACGCGGTCGATTACCGCGACCTTGGCGTCGCGACGTCGGGCGCCACGCTGTTCCGCCTGATCGGCGGCTCCCTCGGCACCGCGATCCTCGGCGCGATCTTCGCCACGCGCTTGACCGCGAACCTCGCCCGGCTGATGCCGCCCGGTACCGATGGCCAGCTGTCGGGCACCGGTCACATGACCTCCGCCGCGCTCGCCGGCATGTCACCGGCGGCGAGAGCGGCGTACGGCGCGGCGTTCACCGCCTCGCTCAACACCATCTTCCTCGTCGCGGCCGTCGTGTGCGCGGTGGGCTTCGCCTTCGCCTGGCTGCTTCCGGAGCGTCCGCTGCGGGCCACCGTCGCCGCAACGGCCGGCGAGACGGGCAACGAGGCGGGGGAGGCGTTCGGCCGCCCTGCCGGCGAGGAGAGCGCCGAGGCGCAGCTCTACGGCGCACTGGCGTCGCTCTCCGACCGCGCGGTACAGCGCCAGCACATCGAGAGCATCGTGGCACGCGCCGGCGAAACGCTGACCCCGCTCGCGGCCTGGCTCCTCACCCGGATCGAGCGCGACCCGGAGCGCGATCCCCTCGCGGTGGGGCATGAGCGGGGCATCGCCGCGGACCGCATCCGTCTCGCCCTGGAGGAGCTGCGCCAGCGAGATCTGATCGAAGCCCGTAACGGCGGCGGCCCGGCTCAACCGGCGTTCGCGCTGACGCCGGCGGGCTGCGATGTGCTCGACCGGCTCGTGACGGCGCGCCGGGCCCATCTGTCCGATCTCGCGGCCGACTGGGACCCCGGCCGCAACCCCGATCTGGCGGCCTTCCTGACCCAGGCGGCCGAGCGCGTGGTGCCGGACGCGCATCGCGCCGGAAGTGGCTAGGAGCCGCCCACCCCCGCAGGCTACCCGGCGGGGTGGTTCGCGCTGCGATATAACTACGCCATCATGTCGCGCATGGCTCCGCAACCCTCCAACACCCGTCCCCTGATCCTGGGGACGCTCTCGTTCGCGGTCAGCTTCGCGGCCTGGGGGCTGATCAGCGCCTTCGCGCCCCGGTTCCGCGAGATGTTCTCGCTGACGGCCACCCAGACGGCGCTGCTGGTGGCGGTGCCGGTGCTGCTCGGCTCTCTGCTGCGGCTCCCCATGGGCATGCTCGCCGACCGCTTCGGCGGGCGGGCCGTGTTCACGGTCCTGCTGCTCGCGGTGGCGGCCCCGGCCTGGCTGGTGCCGGCCGCGGGCAGCTACCGGGGGCTCCTCCTCGTCGCCTTCTTTCTCGGCATCGCCGGCTCGGCGTTCCCCATCGGCGTCGGCTTCGTCTCGCGCTGGACCCCGGCGGAGCGGCAGGGCTCGGCGCTCGGCGTCTACGGACTGGGCAACATCGGCCAGTCGGCGGTGGTCTTCCTGGGGCCGCTGCTGGCGGCGCGGATCGGCTGGCAGCCGGTGTTCCAGGGGATGGCCGTTCTGCTCATCGCCTGGGGGATCGCCTTCGGCCTGCTGGCGCGCAACGCTCCGGTGACCGTCCGGCCCAAGGGGGTCGGCGAGATGCTCGGCGTGCTGCGGAAGGAGCGGCTCGCCTGGGTGCTCTCGCTCTTCTACTTCCTCACTTTCGGCGGCTTCGTCGCCTTCTCGATCTACCTGCCGAGCCTGCTCAAGGATCAGTTCGGCCTCAAGGCCGCGGACGCCGGCTTCCGCGCCGCCGGCTTCGTGGTGCTGGCGACCCTGATGCGCCCGGCCGGCGGCTGGCTCGCGGACCGCATCGGCGGCGCCCGCGTGCTCGCCGTGGTCTTCCTCGGCGTCGCCCCCTTCGCGCTGCTGATGACCTGGCCGGCGATGCTGCCGTTCACCGTCGGCGCGCTCGGCTGCGCGGCCCTGCTTGGCACCGGCAACGGCGCGGTGTTCAAGCTGGTGCCGGAATACTTCCCCAAGGAGACGGGCACGGTGACCGGCCTGGTCGGCGCCATGGGCGGCCTCGGCGGCTTTTTCCCGCCCCTGCTCCTGGGCGTCTTCCGCGACCGCCTCGGCGTGATCTGGCCGGGGTTCGTGCTGCTCGCCGCCATGGCGCTGCTGCTCGCCTGGGTCAACCGGCGGGTCTTCCTCACGCGGCAGGAGGCGCGGGAGACCTCCGCTCCGGCCGCGCACCGGCGCGCCTCAGAGCGGGTGCGCGCCGGCGCCTGGGCGACGCTCTGGACGGGTCTGCTGGCGGCCGCGATCGTGGTCGGCTCGCGCAACCTGGCGAATTTCGATCCGGCGCTGGTGATCTATACCTTCGCCGTGATCTTCGCCACCTGGGGGGTGTCCTACCACTACTTCGTCTGGCTGCAGAAGCCGCCTACGCGGATCTACTGGCAGCGCGGCTGGCAACTCATGCGGCAGCGGGGCGTCGCGCGCAGCCTCGCCACCCTGCTGCCGGCCGTCTGGACCCACCTCGCGGCGCAGACGTTCATCCGCAGGCGCTCGACCCTGCGCTGGTGGATGCACATGCTCCTCTCCTGGGGGTGCCTGCTGGCGGCGGCGATCACCTTCCCCCTGGTCTTCGGCTGGATCCACTTCCGCAGCGCCGGCCAGGATCAGGGGAGCTACGTGACCTATCTGTTCGGTTTCCCCACCGGATCGTTCACCCTCCACACGATCGTCGCGTGGCTGCTCTTCCACGGGCTCGACGTCGCAGCGGTGATGGTGCTCGCCGGGATCACCCTTTCGCTCTGGCGGCGGATGCGCGACCGCGGAGCGGGAGCGGTGCAGGACTTCGGCCGCGACTTCTTCCCGCTGATCCTGCTGTTCGCCATCTCCGTGACCGGTCTGGCGCTCACCGCCTCGACCCTCTGGCTGCGCGGCGGCTTCTACGGATTTCTGGCGATCATTCACGCGGTGACGGTGATCGCGGCGCTGCTCTTCCTGCCGTTCGGAAAGTTTTTTCACATCTTCCAGCGCCCGGCGCAGCTCGGCGTGAAGCTCTATCACCAGGCCGGGGAAGAGGGGGAGGGGGCGCTCTGCGCGCGCTGCGGCGAGCGGTTCGCCTCGCGGATGCACGTCGACGATCTCAAGCTCGGCCTCGCGCAGCTCGGTTTCGATTACACAGTGGAAGGTCCCGCGGGCAACTGGCAGGAGCTCTGCCCGGCCTGCAAGCGGAAGACGATCGCGACCGCCCAGCTCCGCCTGAAGCACCCCGCGATCCATGCGGCCAATAATGCGGCGGACGCGATCTACGAGGAGGCGCCGATTCATGGCTGAACGTCCCATCCCCTACGAAGAGCTGATCGCTCTTCACGGGCCGCATCTGAACTACACGCCCACCGGCGGCTGGGACGAGCAGCGCGAGAAGCCGCCGGACCGGCTGGTGAAGACCCATTGCTGCTTCTGCGGCCAGCAGTGCGGCATCCAGCTCAAGGTGCGCGACAACCAGGTGGTGGGGTTCGAGCCCTGGGAGGAGTTTCCGTTCAATCAGGGGATGCTCTGCCCGAAGGGGGTCAAGCGCTATCTCCAGAACGGCCACCCCGACCGCCTGCTCGATCCGCTGCTGCGCGCGCCCGACGGCTTCCGCAAGGCCACCTGGGACGAGTCGCTCGGCTTCACGGCCCGGCGCCTCACCGAGATTCAGGAAAAGTACGGGAAAGACGCCGTCGCCATGTACGGCGGCGCCTCGCTCACCACCGAGAAGGCCTACCTGCTCGGCAAGTTCGCCCGCGTCGCCCTCGGCACCCGCCACATCGACTACAACGGCCGTCTCTGCATGGTCTCGGCGGGCACCGCCTACAAGCTGGCCTTCGGCGTCGACCGCTCGCCCAATCCGTGGAGCGACATCCCGAAGGCGGAGGTGATCTTCGTGATCGGCGCCAATATCGCCGAGTGCGCGCCGATCACCACCAGCTACATCTGGCGCTGCCGCGACCAGGGGGGGCGGCTGATCGTCGCCGATCCGCGGATGACGCCGATCACCCGCAACGCTGATCTCTATCTGCCGCTGCGCCCCGGCACCGACCTCGCGCTGCTGATGGGCATCCTCCACGTGATCCTGCGCGACGGGCTGGAGAACCGCGCCTTCATCGACGCCCATACCACCGGCTTCGAGGCGGTGGCGAAGTCGGCCGAGGCCTGGGATCCGCTGACCGTGGCGCGCGAGACCGGCGTGCCGCCGGACGCCATCGAGAAGGCGGCGCGATGGATCGGCGGCGCCGAGCGGGCGATCATCCTCCACGCCCGCGGCCTGGAGCATCAGTCCAAAGGGGTGGAGAACTGCCTGGCGGTGATCAACATCGCGCTCGCCACCGGCAACATCGGCCGCGAGGGGGCCGGCTGCATGATGGTCACCGGCCAGGGGAACGGCCAAGGGGGGCGCGAGCACGGCCAGAAATGCGATCAGTTGCCGGGGCAGCGCTCGATCTCCGATCCGGCCGCCCGCGAGCACGTGGCGCGGGTCTGGGGGATCGCCCCCGAGGAGATCCCGCAGGCCGGGCTCTCGGCGGTCGAGATCATGGAGGCGATCCACCGCGGCGAGATCAAGGGGCTGCTCTCGATCTGCTTCAACCCGATGGTCTCGCTGCCGGACGCCAACTACGTCCGCGAGGCGCTCGAAAAGCTGGAGTTCTTCGGCGTCGTCGACTTCTTCCTCTCCGAGACCGCGCAGTTCGCCGACGTCGTCCTCGCCGGCAGCCTGCAGGAAGAGGAGGAGGGGGTGGTCTGCAGCGCCGAGGGGCGGGTGATCCACATCCAGAAGGCGGTCGATCCGCCGGGCAACGCCTGGCAGGACAGCCGGATCTACGTCGAGCTGGCGAAGCGCCTGGGCAAAGAAAGGTTTTTTCCGTACCGCGAGCCGCGCGAGATCTTCGAGGAGCTGCGGGAGGCCTCGCGCGGCGGCGTCGCCGACTATTACGGCATCACCTACGAACGGATTGACGCCGAGCTCGGCGTCTTCTGGCCCTGCCCGAGCGCGGACCATCCGGGCACGCCGCGGCTCTTCGAGGGAGGGCGGTTCTTCCATCCCGACGGCAAGGCCCGCTTCCAGGTCACCGACTGGCGGCCGAGCGGTGATCCGGTGGACGCGACCTTCCCGATCTTCCTCACCACCGGGCGCGTCGTCAGCCAGTACCTCTCCGGCACCCAGACGCGGCGGATCGGCGCGCTGGTCGATCAGTTCCCCTGGCCGCGGCTGGAGATCCACCCGCGGCTGGCGGAGCCCGCCGGGATCGCCACCGGCGACTGGGTGACGATCACCACCCGGCGCGACGCCATCACGCTGGAGGCGTCGGTGGTGCGGACGATCCGGCCGGACACGGTGTTCATCGCCTACCACTGGCCCGGCGGCCAGAGCGCCAACCGGCTGACCCACCGCACGCTCGATCCGCGCAGCAAGATCCCGGAGTTCAAGGTCTCGGCCTGCCGGATCGAGAAGGCGGCCCGGGCGCCGGAGTGGGTGCGCACCGAGCTGCCGCCGGGCCTGCCGAAACCACGCAAAGGGCTGCCGATCGTCTCTCCGGGGTCGCCGCCGCCGCTCGCCGGCGGCGCCTCGCGGCGCGACAGCACGCGGCTGGCGGCCTTCGACGGCAAGCCGGAAGAGGGGGGCAGATAGTGTTCGGCTACGAGTTCTACATCGATCCCGAGCGCTGCATCGGCTGCCAGGCGTGCGTCAACGCCTGCGCCGAGTGCGACACCCACAAGGGCGTGCCGATGATCACCGTCGATTATCTCGATCGCACGCACAGCATCGCCACCGTGCCGGCGATCTGCATGCACTGCGACGACCCCACCTGCGCCGAGGTCTGCCCGGCGGACGCGATCAAGAAGGGGGAGGACGGGGTGGTGCAGTCGGCGCTCAAGCCCCGCTGCATCGCCTGCTCGAACTGCGTGCTCGCCTGCCCGTTCGGCATCCCGAAGATGATGTCGAAGCTCGAGCTGATGATGAAATGTGACATGTGCTACGACCGCACGTCGGTGGGGAAGCGGCCGATGTGCGCCACCGTCTGCCCGAGCCAGGCGCTCTCCTACGTGACCCCGGAACGGATCGAGCGCGAGCGGCGGGAGAAGCCGGTCAACGTCTTCCAGTTCGGCCACCAGACGGTCACCACCAAGGTCTACATGATGCTGCCGCCGGAGGAGACCGCGCTCACGGTGGATATCGTCGATTTCCTGTGGGAGAAGGAGGCCGGAGGATGAATCCGTCGCGGAACACCGAGCAGGAGCCGCTCTGGCGCGAGGAGGTGTCGATCTTCGCGGCCGACGAGCGTTATGTGAACCGCCGCCAATTCGCCAAGTTCCTGGTGCTGACCAGCGCCGGCATGTTCGCGGGCAATCTCTGGATCCTGATCCGGAGCTGGCTGACGGGCAAGGCCGTCTATCCGATCAAGCCGGTGGCGCTGATCGGCGAGATCCCGGTGGGCGGCAGCCGCCTGTTCAACTATCCCGGGCCGAACGATCCGTGCATCCTGATCCGGCCGTCGGAGAACGAGTTCGCCGCCTACAGCCAGAAGTGCACGCACCTCTCCTGCGCCGTCTATTACGCGCCGAAGAACGGCCGCTTCGAGTGCCCCTGCCACCTGGGGTACTTCTCGGCCAGGGACGGGCGGGTGCTCCAGGGGCCGCCGCAGCGTCCGCTGCCGCGCATCCTGCTGCGGCGCCAGGGGGACCGGCTGATCGCGGTGGGCGTCGACCTCCAGACCGAGGGGGCCTGAGCCGTGCAACATCCAGCCGAGCATCCGCCCCAGCGCCGGGGGCTGACCGCCATCGACGGCGCGCTCGCGCTGATCGCCATCCTGCTGATCGTTCAGATGTGGCTGCTGACCGCCACCCTGGAGGGGTTCCTCGCCGGCCATCGCGAGGGGGTCCTGCCGGCGGCGGTCATCTCGGGGATCCTCCTGCTCGCCTGCTTCGGGCTCTACCGGTTCGTGCGCACGGTGGACCGGGAAGCGCGGCGGCGGTAGGGTCCCCCTATTCGATCCGCTTGGTCATCACGTCCCGCTGGTGGGCGACGAATCCCATCCGGCGGTAGAGCGCCTGGGCGCCGTCCTTGTAGCGCTCCACGACGAGATGGACGGCGCGGATCCCCTGCTCGCGGCACACCTCCTCAGCCGCGTCCAGGGCCCGGGTCCCCAGGCCGCGCCCCCGGTGCCCGGGGGAGACATAGAGCTCGTCGACGAGACCGTCACGCCCGCCGAACTCCAGGCTGAAGCCGAAGGTGAGGACGAGGTAGCCGATCACCGTTCCGTCCTCGTCCATCACGAAGACCCGGCCCAGCCCGGGCTCCGCCAGAAGCCGGGCCAGGTTGGCCCGCGACTCCTCCTCGCGGAAGGCGTAGCCGTCCTCCGCGAAGAACTCCCGGTGGAGGGCCAGCACGGCCTCGAGGTCCCGGGAGGTGGCGGGGCGGATGGCGGTCATGCGCCTCTATCGTATCGCCGGTCTCGCCCCCTCCATCGCCGCCGCCCGGGGGAACAGGATGTTGTTCTCCAGGTGCACGTGGAGGTGCATCTCCCGCTCCATCTCCGCCAGGCCATGGAACAGGGCACGGAAGGTGTTGCAGGCCCCCTCCGGAAGCTGATAGCCGCCGGTCAGGCGATTCATCTCCGCGAGCAGCCGGCCGGCCTCCTCGTGGTCCGCCTCCATGGCTGCGATCGGGTTGGCGACCATGCCGAAGGGGGAGGGCGGGAGGGGAGCCCCCGCCGTGGCCGCCTTCTCCAGGGCCGCGATGTAGGGGAACAGCACCCCCTCTTCCTTCATCATGTGGATCAGGAGATCCTCGGCGAGCTCGTTCAGCCGCTCCTCCAGAGCCGGGATCATCTCCGGATGGCGGGCGCCGTGCGCCCGGGTCACCTTCCGCGCCATGGCGGCGAGACGGGGAAATTCCTCGCGCAGCGGCTGGTGATAGCGCGCCACGATGTGCTCCATGATCGCGGCCAGCGGCTCGGCGCTCCAGTCCCTCTCCTCCGCCTCGCCGGGATCGAGCGCCGCGATCTCCCGCCGGATCTGCTCGGCGTCCAGCCGGCGCTCCGCGCACGCCTCGCCGAGCGGGCGCTTGCCGCCGCAGCAGAAGTCGATGCCGTAGCGATGGAAGACCCGCGTGGACGCGGGGTTGTGGACGACGATCTCGGAAACGCGGGTCTGTGGGGTGATCTCCATGGTCTCTTCTCCTTGTGGGTTGGAGAGAGCATAGGGGAGGGGAGAGGGGCGGTCGTTGCGCTGGCGCAAGGAGGGCGGCCGGGCCTACTCTTCTTCCGCCACCGCCGCCAGCCGCTCCAGCGACCGGACCATCACCCGCTCGCGGCCGGCCTCGACGATCCCCTCGCTCTCCCAGCCGGAGAGCAGGCGGCTCACCGTGTAGAGGGTGGTGCCGGTCATCTCCGCCAGCTCCTGGCGCGAGAGCGGGTGATCCACCAGGACGCCGCCGTCCACCTCGCGGCCGGACTGTCCGGCGAGCCGCAGGAGGGCGCGCGCCACCCGCGCGGCCACCCGCTCGGTCGCCAGCTCGCGGGCGCGGGTCATCGAATCCCGCAGATGGCCGGTGATGGCGCGCAGGATGTTGGTCTGGATCTGGGGATAGACGCGGCAGAGCTCGCGCAGGACATCGCGCGGCCAGACCAGCAGCCCGGCCGGCTCGACCGCCTGCGCGGTGACCGGGTAGGCGCTCCCCTCCAGGGCGGTGACGCCGGCGCAGATCTCCCCCGGAACGACGAAGCGCACCAGCACCTCCTGGCCGTCCGCCGTGAGCTGCGTCAGCTTCAGGCGGCCCGACTCGACGAGATACATCGCCGCGGCCGTCTCCCCCTCGCGGAAGAGAACCTGCTTGCGGTCGAGCCGCCGGGGGAGGGCCTGCCGCAACGCGGCCTTCCGCCCCTCCTCGGGAACCCCCTGGAACAGGCCGGGAGCGGCATCGCCCGCGCTCAACCGGGCGTCCTCGGGGGCGGCGCCTGGCGCTCGGCCACCAGCTTCCGCACCTTCTCGATCATCTCCGGATGGCTCAGGCCCGCGGCTTTGGCCTTTTCCAGGGCCTTCGCGGGCGACTCCCCACGCTCCAGCACCAGCCACGCGTAGAGCAGGGCGCCCACGCGGTTCGAGTTGCCGCAGTGGGCCAGAGCCAGGGCCGGCGCCAGGGCGAGGACCCCTGCGAGGGCGAGGATTCTCAAGCTTCGGGAACGCATCGAGCTGCTCCTTTCAGGGGCGCGCGCGAGGCGCGCCCCCCTCTACGTTATCCGAAGCCGTGACCCTCCCGCACCGGATGGGCGGTCGGTTCGCCTCTGGTTCCGCGCTCCCCTTTGTTCAGTCGTGAAGAGCGGGATACCGCACTTCCAGGTAGCAGTCCGCCGTCTCGTGATTCAGCAGAACGAAAGTCGAGGCGAGGCCGGACAGAACACTGAGAAACAGCCAGATCGCCAATCCCCGCAAGAACCAGACGGTCTCGTGGTAGGCCCGCAATGAGTTTCCATGTTGGACCCTAGGGTAGTGCGAATCCGTATCCCAAAGCCCACCGCGCGGGCCCTTGTCCCAGCCCAACGGGAGGAACACCTGGGACTGCCCGATTACTCGCTAGTCGTTCCGCGGCCCAGGATCTTGTCTCTCTTTTCCGAATTGTAAGCGACCGGTCGCTCCTTGTCTCGAAACCATCAAACTCGCTCCGACGAGCAACGGCGGAGCGTAGGAGGTCTGTCTCTATGCATGGCAAGACGAAAGCTGGCGTGCCCCTGTTCGCGATACTGCTTCTGGCCGCGGCCGGTCCGACCCTGGCCACGGGCGGCGGCGCGGAGTCCTCGCTGGATCCCGGTACCCCCGCACCTGTCGCCGCTCGTCCCAACACGGGTATCAACACGGACGGTCTTTTCCCCGCGGACGTCGATCCGATCTGCGGCGTGAGAATCACTGTCTACGGCTCCCAGCCGGTGAATTTTTATACGGGTGGGCGCAATCCCTGGGGAGCGCCGGTGATCGCGCCAGGTACGAGCCCCGGCTCCTGGACGGTGACCTTCGGAGATCCGGTGTCCGGTCCCTGCTTCTCCAGGAACGACGCCATCTTCAAGGAATGTGGCGTCTTCAAGGGGCTGCATTTCGGCTTCTACACCGACGACCCGATCGTCAACTTACTGAACCCAAATACGAGCATCTGGAGTAGCCTCGGCCCCCCCTGCGTTTACTTTGGCCCGCATGGAGAGGTTCCCTGCAGCGGGCTGAGCAGCCACTCCACGGGAAACGTGGGACTGGGGCAAGTCGAGATCATCAACGCCAGTCCCAGTCCCAGCGCCAGCGCCAAAGCCGTCGGCCAGGCACTCAGAATCCAGAACGTGCGGATCGCGGTCGCGCCCGACCTCGTCGCGATCAACGATCTGGGCCCCTGCGCCCTCAAGAACCTGCAGTGGCAAGCCGTGCAACTCACCGAGTCCCTGCTGCCGGCCTCCTCTGAAGGCAACCCCGGAACCCTTACCGTGAAGATTCCGGAGAACATCCGCGCTCAGAGAGGCTGGGCCGTGATGGTCTACGATGTTACCGATCTTGAAACTGGAGAAGTCCTGACGACCTCGACCCTCGACTTCCCCCTCCATCAGGAGTAGACACCCTCGGCCGTCCGGGCTCATCCCGGACGGCCGGTTTCGGATCCTACGCGCTCCGCCGAAACGGAGCCCGCCCGCCTTGAAACAGAGCAGGCCTCACGGTGAGCGTCATAGTTGATTCCCATCCCAGATCACAACCTCGGCGGTACCGCCCGGCTTGCCATGGGGCGTCAGCTTGAACGTCGAATCGATACCCGTGACGATCGCCGCTCCGACGTCGAGGGTCCTCTTCTCGCCGTCCTGCAAACCGGAGACGTTGAATCTCCTTCCATTGACGTCGATCTGAACCTGCTTCAGGCCGGGATCGCCGTTGAGGATCGTGACCACGCGCTCCGCGGGCGGTACCCCCGCATAGGTTTGCGTCTCGGGCCGTCCCGTCGCACGGATCACCTGCGTGATCACAGGATCGCAATCGGTCTCGTTCCCCGCGAGGTCCGTGACGCGGATGGTGAGCCATCCCGGCCGGTTCTGATCGATCTTCGTCCCGGAGCCGACCCGCTCGCCGGTTTCTCCCGGGGTGAAGGGAGGTATGAACACATTCACGTTTTCCGCCGTGAGGACCTCGATCCGGGACAGTCCGCTCTTGGAATCCTGAAACGACAGCCGCAACTGGACCGGCGGTCCCGACGAGACGCTCAGCCGGCAGACCGGCGGCACGGCGTCGAGCCCGAGCAGGAAGTCGACCGCGGTCGAGAGGTATGGAAGCCGCTCGGCTTCCTCGACCCTCACCTGGGTCGTCCAGAGCGCGTTGGTGTCGCCGGAGGTCGGCGTCCAGGTGATCACGCAGGTATCGGCGTCGATCGTCATGCCATTCGGGTTGGGTTCGCCGTACGGGCCGCCCACCTCGGCGTCCGTGGCGAAGCGGCAAAGGACGGGACGCGGGTGCGAGACGGGGATCGGGATCGTGAAGGTGTCCCCGAGGCCGCCGCTCAGCCAGACGATCGGCGGCAGGTCCACGGCCGGCGAGCACTCCCCCTCCGCGTAAGGATTGACGGCGGCCCGCACGTTGAACTCGTCGCTGCTCCGGTTGTTGAGGAAGTCATTGCCGTTCTCGCCGTTGATGCGGCAGCACCCCTCGAACCGCGCGTTGGGTGGAAACGGTGGGTTCTGATACCGGTGCGTGACCACCCCCCGGGCGAGGAACCAGCCCGCCGTCTCCTGGACTTCGACGACGGTCAGCGGCGCCTGGATACTGCCGCCGTCGCCAAAGTCGAAGTACTCCACGTGTGTGTCGCCGACCTGCTGGTTCGCGAAACGGCGCTCCGCGAGCTCCAGGAAGAACCGGGCGGTCCCCGTGGCGGCGGGATCCCCAGTCATGCACCAGCGCACCTCCGCGGACCGGAAATGGCTCGCTGCGATGGGACGGGAGAGGAGCAATCCGGCCAGAACGAGCAGGAGAACGCCAGCGAATCTCGACCGATGGAGCATGTTCATGATGGCCTCCTTGGATCGGTGGATGGGTGAGCCGGCATCGAAGCTAACAGGGATTACTTTTAGGTGCAACTTAAAGATAACCATATTGACAAGGCTGCGCCTCTTCGAAGTGCCACCCGATTCGCCGGCACCTTTTCTGGTCTGGTCGGACCCTGCTATCGTCACCTCTCCCGCGGTTCCGCCAATGACGGCCGGCACCGCGACTGGAGGTGAAGCCGTGCGGAAGATCCTGTACGTGACGCTGACTCTTCTTGTCGCTCTGACCGCCACCCTCACCCAGCCGAAGGCCGAGGCGACCACCAACGACTGCCGCTGGCAGTGCGGGCTTTGCGGCATGGTCTGCCCCTGCAAGGTCTGCTACGGCCCTCTGCCGGTTTGTCCCTGCGGATAGAGACGCTCTTCACCATGCCACCGGTGCTGTTCCCGGTGGCAGCCCGGGCATTGATGCCCGGGCGGAGGAGGACTCTGGCAATCACTGCGATCACGGGGCGCTGCGGGCCGGGGTCTCAGATGCCGCCGGCACAGACGACCCGTACTGCAAAATCGCGTTCCACACCAACGGATGACTCCCAACCGTCGAGCCCCGCCAGACCGGGTTGATGGCGAAGAGCAGCACGCGCCCCTTGCCGACCGGAACCTCGACCACCGCCGCTCGGCGGGCCAGCTCGCCGCCTCCTTCGAGAAGGCCGGAGACCAGCAGATCGTCGGCGTCACCGAAACGCACCAGGGTCCGCGGACGGAGGGCCTCGGGGATCACGGCGGGGTTGTTGCGCAGCTCTTCGATCTCTAGCGGCCGGGCTTCCCAGCGCTCGATTTTTGTGGGGGTGGGGCGCGTGGGCGGGGCGGGGCGCCCCTGGGGGGTGTCCGTATCCTTGGGGCCGCCGCGGCCGGTGGGGCGGTCGGTTTCCTCTTGGACCCAGCCTCCGGCGGCGGAGTTGCTCAGCTCGAAGCTCATGCCTTCGGCGCTATAGACCGAGAGGCGATCTCCCAGACCGGCGACGATGGGGGAGGTGGGGTCGGGGAAACGGGCGTCCAGGACGCTGCCGACCACCTTGAGGTTCTTGGAATTCGTGACGCGGACGCCGGGAGCCAGGCCGGTGGCGATCAGCAGTTGCGCCGTATCCTCGACGCCGACCAGCAGGCCCCCCTTCTGCACGAACTGGCGGAGGTGATCGAGCCCGGCGAAGCCCAGGCCCGGGCGCTGATCGTCGGTGGCGTCGATCTTCCCGAGGTTCGGGGTCTCCGGCGTCGTCTTCCAGGGCATCGGCTCGCCCCACATCGGCAGGCCGTTGACGATGCGCAGCGGATCCCCGACTCCCACGGGGGGGAAGAGAATGACGTCGTAGCTGGTTCCCAGGTTCGCGTCGGCCGCGACGTCCTGGGTGCTGATGTAGGTGTAGGGGATCTTCAACAGATCGAGGCGCTGGCGCCACCAGCCCTCGGTCTGGGTGTTGAGCCAGGTGTGCAGTAGCGCGATACGCGGCTTGCCGACCGGCTGCGTCTTGACCTTCGGCGCGGCAGCGATCGTTTCCACCGCGACGCCGGCGTCGGTGGCGGCGCGGTCGAATGCGTCCTTGGCGATTCCTCGCACCAGCCAGGTTCCACGCGGATAGTCGTGCCCGCCGGCCTTGAAGGGTTCGGACGTGGCTTCGACCTTGGCGTCCCCGAGTGCGTAGCGGAGGCTGAACATGGCGTCGTCGCCGTGCTGCGCGACGACGAAGATGGGGTTGCCACCTGTTTTATCGCCCGTAATGCCGCCGCGGGGGCGGGCGGGGATCTCGGCGCGGCTCATCGACGAGGCCAGCACCTGGCGGTCGGTGACTCGAACGGCCTCGGTGTCGAACAGCGCGGGGAAGCTCCAGCCGGTATCGTCATAGGGGTGCTTCTGCGGATCGTCGGGGCTCCAGTACTGGCGGTCGAGCAGGGCGTCGGCGATTCGGCTGTAGGGCTGGTCCATGCGCACGACGTAGCTGCCGGCGGGGAACTTCCGCGTCGTGGGGGCTTTGTCCGCCGGTTTCGCGGCGCTCTTTTCCTTGTCAGCCGGCTTGGCTTGGCTCTCCACGGCCACGGTGAACGCCTTGTCGGTGCGCGAGATCTCGACGTGCTGCAGTCGCAGGACCCGCAGCAGCTCGGCCTGGGCTCCCGGCCGCCGGTCGTCGGCGGGGAGGACGTACGCCGCCGGTCCTTCCCGCTCGGGCTTGGTGATCGAGCGCTTGCTCTTCGCCCAGAAGTTCCGCAGCAGCAGCTCGCGGTTCTCCGCCGTGAAGGCCAGCGAGACCAGGAGACCGGTCTGCTGGTAATTGTTGTTGTTGCGCTGCGACCAGGAGACGGTCCGGTACGGCGGGTCCTGCCGGTACCAGGTGCGCGACACGTCGCTCGGATCGAGCTCGCGGGTCTCGGTGTCGGCACCGCCGTTGCCGAAGGTCTCGTAGAGCCGCGAGACGCCGTTGTGCATCGCCGCCATGAACATCAGATAGCCGGGGCTCCAGGTGTCGAAATCGCCGTGGGTGTAGACGCCCGGCATCCCGAACTTGGTCATCTGGGCCACGTTCATCCACCCGAACAGTTGCCACTCGTTGGTGAGGAGGGGGTCGACCCAGGCGTTGTAAGGACCGTCGCCCACCGTGTTGTCGTAGAGGAACGGCACCGACTCGTGCAGGTCGTGCAGCACCTGGGCGTGCCAGCCGAGATAGGTGTCGAGCACCTGCCGGGAGAGGGAGAGCGTCAACCCCATGGCGTCGCGGTTGTTGTCATGCGCGACGTAATGCCCCCAGTACGACAGGCGGGGCGGGGTGGCCTTGGGGTGCGCGAGGTGCCAGCGATAGACGTCCACCATGCGGTCGCGGCCGTCGACCTCGACGACCGGCGTGATCAGGGTGATCACGTTGTCGCGGATGGCGCGGATGTACGGGCTCTCGTCGACCGCCAGCCGGTAGGCGAGCTCCATCAGCGCGGTGGGGGAGCCGGTCTCAGGGGAGTGGATGGTGCCCGTGATGTAGTAGACGGGCACGCTGGCGGTGATCAGGCTCTCCGCCCGTGTGTCGTCGAGCTTCAGGAGCCGCGGGTCCGCCAGTTGCGCGAGCCGCGCGTCGTTCTCTTTCTGGCGCTCGAGGTTCGCCTCCGAGCTGACCGCCACCGCGATCCGCTCGCGTCCCTCCTCGCTCATCCCGATCGAGATCACCCGCACCCGGGGGCTCGCCGCCGCCAGCATCCGGAAGTAGCGATGCACGTCCGCCGCGTACGGCAGAATCCCCGGCGCCCCGGCGACGTCGCCGAGGACCGCGCTCGGGCTCGGCACGGTCGCGGACGCCGGCAGGTAGTCCGTCAGCGGCGAGTTGAACTCGGGAGCCGTCGTGTACTTGCGGATCTTTGCCGTGGCATCGGCATCGATGGGCTGCTCGCGATTGGGCTTGAGCTCCGCGGGAACGCGGGTCTGGGCGGCGAGGGGAGCCACCAGCCCGGTCACCGACAGAAGGAGGGCAAAGGCAAATCGACGCATCCGTAATCCTCCGGGGCAGAGAGACGACCGTAGACGCGCATCGTATCTCTATCTCAGCCCGGCCGGCACCTGAGGCTTGGCGCCGCGGCTTGTCCGACGAATGTTCCTCCCGGATGTCGATCTGGGCGCGCGGGCTCCGACTCAGGGGTGTTTGGAAAGTCCGGGACGCCGGCCTATCCCGCCCGGCGATAAATCGCCGGGCTACGAACAGCGCCCCCTGAAGGGGGCTTGAAGCCGGATTCATCCGGCGCTGCTCCTAGAAGCCCGGGCATTCATGCCCGGGCGGAAGGGCCGCATCGGCGCCGTACTTGCGGGGCCGTGGCAACGTGGGACCGCGGCCCCGCCTTCGGGCCCCACTGGTACCCCCTCGTGCTGATCGCGGTCGCGTTGCCCTGCGCGTGGTCAGGCGGCAGGCTGGCGGCAGGGCGTAACGAAGCCACGGCGGGAGTGACCTGCGGACAATCCTGATCCACTCCACATTCTGACTCCGACGGTGTCTATAGGAGAGAAGCCGCTGCCTTGGTCCTGTAATCCCGGCGAGGACCCTTAGAGGGTCCCAACCTGAGGGACCTCGTGTGCCGCGGCTCCTAACCGTAACGCCCAAAGGAGTCATGCCCATGAGACATGGAGGCCAAGCAGTCCTCCTCACCCTGGCCGTCGTATCCCTCCTGCTCCTGGCGCCATCAACGGTGCTCGGGCAGGCCAGCGCAACGCTCGATCTCGGCTCCCTTCTGCGCGAGCGTGATCCGGCCATCGTGATCGGTGGCCAGGATGAGGACCTGCAGGAGAAAGTCCGAGAGAACCTGGCTCAGATGGTGCTAGAGGACTCGCAGACCGCGTTGAAGCGCAATCAGACCGAGCTTTACCCCAACCCCAGTCTCCAGGCCTATGTCAACAAGCTGGGACAATCGCTCATCCCCAAGGAGGCTTTGGACAGCCTTCCTGTCAGCTTCAAGATCGTCGGGGATCCCCTCCCGTACGCCGACTCCCTGACCACCGGCACGGTCTTCTTGAGCACAGGGATCATTTCGCTCCTCGATAACGAGTCGCAACTCGCCTTCCTACTCATGCACGAGGCGGGTCACGTCATGCTCGCGCACCACGTTCAACAGGCCATCGAGCAGGAGAAGTGGAAGAAGAGGGCCGATAAAATCAAGACGTTCAGTAAGGTGGCAGGTGCTCTGGCCGGCGGCCTCCTGGGTGGAGGCGGCGGCAAGGACGTGCTCAGCGTGGTGAAGGGGGCTGAAGGAATTTTTGTGGGAACCTATCTAGGAGGATTGGGAGCTCAGAAGGGACTCGACATCGCCACCTCCTTCCGGAATCACCGCTTCATGAAGGAGATCCAGCTCGAGTCCGACCAGTTCGCGGCCCAGGTCATTCTGCAACACAGCTTCGATGTCCGCGAGGCACCGGTCCTCATGGCCAAGGTCGGAGACATCGTCCGCCGCAGTGGCGCCGCGGCTCAGTTGGCGTTCGGCGACGCCGGCGATCTTCCCCAGCGTTCCGCCAAGGTCAAAGAGCTTCTCCGCGGCCCCTACCAGCCGGCCGTCGCCCAGATCCTCAACGGCAAGGGATTCCAGATGTCCTCGCCGCAATACAGCCAGCTCATGTCGGAGCTCAAACGAGACAATGGCCTGCTGGCTTTGAAGAGCGACCTCTTCGTCATGGCTCGCAAGAACCTCGAGGAAGCGGCAGCCGTGCGCACGGACGATCCGCTCACCATGTACGGTCTCGGGGTTCTCTACCGGACTGTGGGCCGGTCCGATGAGGACGCCGCCCGGGCAGCGAGCTACCTCAAGTCGGCCATGGAGTTCGACGAAGTACGCCATCGGTTCCCCGAGGCCTATCTTCAGTACGCCGTCGAGCTGCTGAATCGCCAGGATCCTCAGCGCTATCCCGAGATCCAGAAGGTGCTCAAGACTTACGTCGTACTCTACCAGCGGAATTCGGGTGGAGAGCTGCCGCGTGAGATGCCGTTTGTCTACGACTACCTCGACCTGACCGGTGACCGCGGCTGGATCGCTTACAAGGTCAACAACGTGAGCTCCAATGCACCGTACCAGCTCATGGGGGATGCGAAAGTCGATGGCGGAGCCGGTCCAGCAGAGGCAAAATCGTCCACGAAGTAACAGGAGCCTCTTCCTTGCGAAATCTGACCTGGATCATTTGGCTGGGAATGGCTCTGGCCGGGCCGCGGATCTCCACAACTCCCGGCGAGGGGGCCGCAGCGGCCCCCTCGCCAGGAGCCATCCAGCTCGAGCTCCCGGAGCTGGGCGGACAGAGGTATGCGCCTGGAGTCCTGAGAGTCCCCGAGCCCGAGAAGATCCGGCGCCTCGTCCTGCACATCCCGCTCGGCAAGGTCTATCAGGCTTTTCCGAAGATCAACACCTTCGGTACCGGGCTCGTCCAATGGATCTGGACTCGCAAGGATGAGGTGCTCTGCGAGATCGACCTTTCTCGCCACCAGGGGCGCTACTACGCGATGAGCGCGGCGGACAATACGGTGGAGATCACGGTCGTGCCAAAGCCCGGGGCCGATCCGCTGTATGCCAAATGGGTCATCGCGCCCCCCAAGGAGCCGCAGGCCTGGCAGACCCATCAGCACATGGACGGCGGTGACAGCTCCCTGGCCCGGGCGGAGATGGGTCCGGAAGGCCTGGTAGTGATGGAAGAGCTCGAGGATGGACGGCTGAGCAAGCTCGACAAGGGGGTCACGACCGCCAAGCGGGTCTTCCTCCAGGCGCGCTTTCTTCGCAGGGAAGAATCGGTGTCGCTGCGGATCCATTGGGCGGGCGAGGAGGGGGCCGAGAGGACGTTCTCCGCCGGCAGTTGGAGCAGTGGACCAGGCAGTCAAGGAGAGAAAGCCGCCGCCGAGGGCCTTCCGACCCTGGAGGGCAACGTGGAGCTCAAGCTGGGTCCTAACCGTCTGGATGTCGAGGTGATGCACGGTTACACCGCCATCTCCCGTAGCACCTACAAGATCTACCGCCGAGCTTCCAGCGCGCCCACCGCGGTCGTCGGCGAAAGGTGGGCGGTCGTCATCGGAATCTCTGATTATCGGGCGGACGGCCTCGACCTTCGGTATGCCGACCGCGACGCCGAGGCGATGCGCGATTTTTTGATCGCGAAGGGAGGATTCCGCCCTGACCGAGTGCGGTTCCTCAGCAATCAGCGCGCAACCCATCAGGAAATCCGCACGGCGCTCTTCAGCTTCCTGGCCGGGACGCAGCCGGACGACATGGTCCTGATCTTCCTGGCGGGGCACGGCGTGCAGGATGCGATCAACCCCGATAACTTCTTCTTTCTGGCTCATGACTCCGAAGTCGGGGATCTGGGCGGAACGGCGATCCCGATGTGGGATCTGGGCAACGTCATGGATTACACCATCCGCTCCCAGCGCATCCTGATCTTTGCCGATACCTGTCACAGCGGCGCCGCGCTGGACCGAGGCGGGGCGAATGATGGAAAGAGTCTCAACTTCTTCAACAAATATCTCGAGGTGCTGGCGAGGAAAAAGGGGCGGCTGGTGCTGACGGCCAGTCAGGCCCACGAAAACTCGTTGGAAACGGCGAAGCTCGCTCACGGAGTGTTTACGAATTCGATTCTCCTCGGGCTTGGCGGCGCGGCGGACAACAATCCCGCCGATGGGGTGGTCACCGCCAGCGAGCTGGTCGACTACGTGCGGGCCAAGGTACCGGAAGAGACGGCGGGAGAGCAGCACCCCTCCTATAGCGAACAGGGCTTCGACATGAACTTTCCTCTGGCGTATGTGCGACGAGAGAAGACCTCAAAACATTGAGGGCTACAGGACCGTCCCATCGCATGAAATATGAAAACTTCTCGATGCGGATCGAGCCCGTTGCCGGCAACTCGTATGCCGTATCCGTGCAATCGCCGCAGGGCGAAGGGCGGGAAACGTTTCAGCTCCCTCGGCTCGGTGAGCCGCCCTGGGCCGGGGCCAGGCCCGGGCGGACGGGCGAGATCCGGGACCTGCGTGTTCCTCTCTCGACCACCCCGGAGGCACCGGCGCTCGACACGGGGAAGGAGTTGTTCCAGGCGCTGTTCAGAGGTGAGGTCGCCAACCTGTTCCACTCCAGCCTCGGAAGCCTTCGGGGGCGGCACCAGGGTCTGCGGATCGATGTTTCGATCAATCCACGGCGGCCTGAACTGGCCCCTCTCCAGAAATTGCCCTGGGAGTTGCTCTGCCGCCCCGAGACGGAGGACTTTCTCTGTCTGAGCCGGCGTACGCCGGTCGTCCGTTCTCTGGAGGCCCATCGAGAAAGGCGGTCGGCGATCGCCCGCCCGCGCCGGCTCCGGATCCTCGTTGTGGCGGCGAGCCCGACGGACTGCGCCTCACTCGCTGTGGCGCGGGAGCGCGCGAGTCTCGAAGCGGCCTGGAAAGGCCAGGAGAAGAAGGTCGAGATCGTTTTCCTGGAGCGTGGGGGAGTGGAGGAGATGCGCCAGGCCCTTCTGGCGGCGCCTTTTCACATCCTCCACTTCATGGGACATGGGAAGTTCGACGAGGAGAGCAGCGAGGGAGTGCTTTTCTTCGAGCGGTACGACGGCACCGGCCAGCCCTTCGAGGGACGGCGTCTGGCCCAGTTACTCCACGATTTCGAGTCGCTGCGTCTCGTCGTCCTCAATGCCTGCCATACGGCGGAGGCCGCCGGAACGCACGGGTCGAATCCGTTCGCCGGAGCGGCATCGTCCCTGGTGATGGGAGGTGTGCCCGCCGTGGTGGCGATGAGCGGGCCCGTGTCGGACCTCGCGGCCGTGGCCTTCAGCCGCACGTTCTACCAGAGGCTGGCCAGTGGAGATGCCATCGATGCGGCAGTGACCGAGGGACGTCTCGCGATCCAGCGCGCCGATCCGGGGGACGGCGCCTGGGCGATACCCGCCCTGTTCCTGCGCAGCCCGGACGGGATGCTGTTTGCTCCCCGCTCGACGGTCTGGGCTCGTCGTGCCGCTCTGCTGGCGGGCGTGGCCGTGGCTCTCTCGCTCGTTTTGATTCTTGCTTCGGGGTTGCTGCGGGAGCACCACAACACCGAGGTGACGCGGCTCACCAATGATGGAATCGGCCTTCTGGAGCTGGGCAGGAAGGAGGAAGCCCGAAAAGCTTTCCGCTCCGCTCTGGACATCGATCCGGACAACGCCGCGACGCTGGGGAACCTGGCCAATGTGGAAACGCAGCTCGGCGACGACGAGGCCGCCCTCGTGCATCTTCAGGCGGCGGTGAGAGCGGCTCCCGGGGAAGCCGTCCATCACTACAATCTCGGCAACCTGCTGGCGTTCAGGAAGCGCTACGAGGAAGCTCTCCCCAATCTGCTGCGGGCGATCGAGATCGATCCGGACTATGCGAACGCCTACAACGAGCTCGGCAACGTCTATCTCGAGCTCGATCGTCCGGCCGAAGCCCGCAAGGCTTTCGAAGCCGGCCTGAAGCGCGATCGCACGCTGGCAAAGCTGCATAAGAATCTCGCCAGGGCGGCCCTCGCCGAGGGAGATCCGGAAGAGGCGATCTCCCATCTTAAAACGGCTCTGTCGCTCTACTCTCCCGCCGACCCGGACGGGAAGTCCGAGGCCACCTACTGGCTGGCAGCCGCCCAGGCGGCGGCAGGCCATGCCACAGAAGCCTGCGTGGCGCTGCAAACGTTCGAAACCCTCGATCCGCGCCTGCTGGGTCCGTTCGCGAAGAACGCGACGCTCCTCGCGGGCCAAAACAGGTGCGCTCCATGGTCTTGATGAATCCCACGCGAGCTCTCATCGGAACGATTCTCTTTCTCCTGGCGAGCCAGGGCACCGCGCAGAAACCCGCGGATCTGACCGCCGTCCTGAACCAGATCGAAGGTCAGGTGACCCTCTCGCCGGAAAGCCGGGCGGAATTTCGTACCGTGCGCCGTGCCGGGCTGCGTCAGGTCATTCGCCGCGGAGAGGTCATCCATGTACCAGCCGGTGCCCAGGTGACCTTGATCTGCTCGACGGAGACGCTGGTGAGTCTGACAGGGCCGCGGGATTGGGGCCTGGACGCGGCCGCCTGCGGGCGAGGTCTTCCACTCCCGGAAAGCTCCTATCGGAATCTGGCGTCATATGCGGGGAGGATCCTCCCCAGGAACGGCGCCCTGCTGCTCGAGCTGGAGACACGGAATGTGGACGTGGGGCCCGGGCCGATTCTCTTGAGCCCACGTGACACGGCGGTGATGGAGGCCTGCCCCCTCCTCGTCTGGACTCGAGTACCGGATGCCGTCGAATACGAGATCGAGATCCGAGGGGCGGTCGGGGCCTCGATCCGATTGGCCGCGGACGACCTCCATTGTGGCAGCGGCTCAGGTCCCTGGCACGATCTCGAGATCTGCTCCTGGGCACCTTCCGGCAAGTGGCCCGCGCTGGAGCCTGAAAAGCCTGTCTTCCTGAGATTCGGTTCCCGTCAGGCCTCGACGGCTCCATGGCGTCAGGTCCGCGAGGCCTATCAGATCCATCTCTTGCCGGTGAACGACCAGCGGAGCGTGCGGGAACGTCTGCGCCAGATCGACAGGCTTCTCGTGGATAAGGCCAGCCGCCTTCTCCTGACCGCCGGAGCCTACGCCCAGGGTGGGCTGTACGCCGACGCCATCGCTACCTATGACGAGGCGCTGCGAGCTCAGGAGATGCCCGAGGCGCGAGTGACCCTGGGCGATCTCTACCTGACCCTCGGACTGACAGGGCTGGCCGACCGCGAGTACCGGCAGGTCCTGGCGGGCGCTCCTGATCCCGCCGCGCAAGCCGCGGCGGAGCTTGGCCTCGGGTACGTGTCCTACTTCCGCAAGCTCTTTGGCGACGCGCGAGCTCACTTCGAACGCTCCCGCGAGCTCTACACCAGGCTCGGCCTGCCGGCGGAGGCGGAGGACGCGCGAGCGGCGGCCGCCGCATGCGTGCAAGCTCATAGCGGGAACGACTCACGCTGACTGAGGAGAGGGGACTCTTCGATCCACTTCGTCATCACGTCGCGCTGATGGGCTGGCGCTTAGTCTCCTGGCTGCTTTCGGTGGCTTGTCTCGCTTTGCCAGGCTGGAGCACTTGATGAAGTGTAAGGGGCGACCGGTCGCGCTTTTTTCCTCAAAACCATCCAGTCGGCTCCGCCGGAACGACGGCGGAGCGTAGGAGACCTGTGTCTATGAATGGCAAGACGAAAGCTAGCGTTCTGTTGTCCTTGTTATTGCTTCCAGTCCTGGCAGGAGCGGCCTGGGCCGGGGGCACGGCTCTTCCGAACACGGGAATCAACACGGACGCTCCCTTCCCCGTGAGCGTCGATCCGATTTGCGGTATGCGGATCACCGTGTACGGCTCCCAGCCCGTGAATTTCTATTCCGGAACGCGCATGCCCGCGTCCTGGCTGCCGCCCAGCATCGTGGAAAACCCGGTAGGTTCCGGGGCGTGGACGATCACCTTCGGGAACACGGGATCCAGCGCCTGCGTCTCCAGGAGCGATACCCGGTGGTGGGAATGCGGCGTTTTCAAGGGAGTGCATTTCGGCTTCTACACCAACGATCCGCTCGTCAGCTTCCTGAACCCTGATTCGAGCGTCTGGAGCGATCTCGGACCTCCCTGCGTGTACTTCGGCCCGAATGGAGAGACGACCCCCTGCACCGGGCTGACCAGCCACGCGGCGCACGGCTTCGGGCAGGTCGAGATCCGCAACGACAACGTCAGCGCCAGCGCCGCCATCGCCCGCGCCAAGGCGGGAGCCCAGGGGCTCTCCATCAGGAACGTGCGGATCGCAGTCGTGCCGGACGCCGTCGCGATCAACAATCTGGGCCCCTGCGCTCTCAAGGGCCTTCGGTGGCAGGACGTGCAACTCGCCGACTCCGTGCTGCCCCCCACGGTCGACGGCAAGGTCGGGACCCTGAGCGTGCCGATCCCGGGTGAGATCCTCAGCCAGAGGGGCTGGGCCGTGATGACCTACGACGTTACCGATCCCGCGACCGGCAACATCCTCACCTCCTCGACCCTCGATTTCCCGCTCAACTAGCGGCAGACACATCCGGCCGTCCGGGTTCGCTCCCGGACGGCCCCCCTCGAGGGCCCACCATGTTCCGCAAATCGCCCACTGGCCAGAGGCTTCTGGCCCGCTCAGCAGGTGCCACCACCCGGGCCACCAAAGTAGAAGTACGATCCGTCCGTATTCGTCCCGGAAAATGGGGCGAAGATCAGCCGATAGCAGGAGGGAGAAGGCTGGGCGACCTTCAGCGACGTCCAGGCTCCGCCATCTGGAATCGTCGGCGTCTTGATGTAGAAGATGCGGCTTTGATATGCCGCTTGGCCTGAACCCGCGCTGGCAAAAGCACCGCTGCCCATGGGAGACCAACGGGTCGTACCCACAGTCTCGCCTCCATAGTCGACCCTATCGGCAAAGTGAGCCAATCGGCCGCCGCGGTAGAGCGACGCCGGGTAATAACCCACCGCTTCGAAGTTCCCGGAACCTTGTAGGAAGAGCCACCAACGGCCGTCGATGAGGTTCCACTGCATTTGGAAGGAAAACTGAGGGCCTCCTCGGGTACTGTAGTTCGTCCAGGTACCGCCCAGAGCCCAGTTCGAATTCGTCTGCACGAATCCTGCGCAGTCCAAATTGTAACAACCGGTCTTGGTGTAATTGTCTGCTGTCCAGTAAATGAAAAGGGCGGCCTTGCTCGTTCCGTACTTCGCCGGATAGACTTGCCAGCCGCCCTCCACCGTCTGGGTCTTCTTACCGCTGCCGCCGGCATACCAATGCTGAGAGAGCGAGAACACCTGACCGAGGGTGGTGTCCACGCCCGGGCTCCAAAGGCTCAGCCAGGAATTCCCACCGTAGTTCTTCACGACTTGATATGCATGGGCGTACTTGTGGGACGCCACCGGAGTCTTGGGGGCTTCGTCCCCGGGCAGTCCCTTCTCATCCGGGATCTTGTGGAGGAATTCTTCGAGAGTCCTGAAGCGAGTCATCTCCTGCAAGGTGACCCGGCGAAACGGGATCGTCCCTTCGGCGCAGTTCACGGCGTTTCCGAAAGCATCCTGGAGGCCCTGAGTCAAAGGAGAATCGGATCCCACATTCGGCTCAGAAGGATTCTGAGCCGAGTCCGGCAGCGTGGGAGACGGCGCCTCCAGCTCGACCTTGTCCAATCCCAACTGGCGAACCGACGGCTGCTGCGCCACCGGCACGCAGTCGAAAACCTGATCGTCGAGCAGGAAGCTGTGGGCCACATCCACTCCCGCATAAAGGGAGAGGATGTGCTGCCGCATCTTCCCGAACTCCACCTTGCTCTGGGCTTTCATACCCTGGGCCGATTCGAAGGTCTCGGACCTGGCAATCCGCACCTCTTGGAGGAACTGCTGGAATGAAACGAAAGAGGCCTTGTCGGCCGCTTGGGCGAAGGCGGGGCCAAATCCGATGAGCCATAAAAATCCGAGGGAAATTATTACGGGAATTCTTTTCATTTCGACGATCTCCTTGCGCGTTCTTACCGTTGAACCGGAAGACGCAAAAAAAATATGGACGGCCACGAACAACGACGGGATATCAATATATAGATACCCGACTTCCTTGATCCAGAGGACAGCGGGGCAGTGATGTCCTTTTATACATCAAATCCGGGAAATTGTTTAGCGCCGACTCTCGACGCCTCGAGTCGGGTGTACTCTTATGGTTACTCTTGACTCTTCGCCATGTGGATGCTCCCTCCCGACGCCGATCGCCTGCCGGGAACGGGCGAAGGCCCGGAAGATCTCTGGCGCCGATCGGTGCCGCTCGTGGCGACGTCTGATGGAGATCTACGTCAGCACCGACGTCGAGACCGACGGCCCATCCCGGGTCCCTATTCGATGCTCAGCTTCGGCTCCGCGGCCTACCGTGCCGACAAGACGCTAGTCGGCACCTTCACCGTCAATCTGGAGACGCTGGAGGACGCCTCGTCCCATCCCGAGACGATGGCCTGGTGGGGCAGCCACCCCGAGGCGTGGCACGCCTGCCGGCAGGACCTCCGGCCGCCCGGAGAAGCGATGGCCGGTTATGTCGCCTGGCTCGAGGCCCTGCCGGGCAAGCCGGTCTTCGTCGGCTATCCGGCGGGGTTCGACTTCCTGTTCGTCTACTGGTACCTGATCCGCTTCGCCGGCCGCAGCCCCTTCTCCTTCTCGGCCGTCGACATCAAGACCTTCGCCATGGCCGTTCTCGGCACTGACTACCGCGCAACGACGAAGAAGACGATGCCCCGGCGCTGGTTCGACCAGGTGCGGCACCGCCACGTGGCGCTGGACGACGCCCTCGAGCAGGGGGACCTCTTCTGCAACCTGCTGGCGGAAGCCCGGCAACGGTCAAGGCCACGCGACTTGGGTGGCAGCACTTAGCCGGGATGGAAGCGTCTGGCACCCCTCGGGTCGGAAACGTTGCGATCCGGGCTCGAGGAGGCGCAAGCGCAGCCCAGGCGTTGCGCCATAAGCCCGCGACCGGCCAATGTTTCCAGACATAGCCGCATCGTCCGCGTACGGAGCCGCATCGTACACGTACGGTGACGCAATGCACCCTTACGGCGCAGCGCCTTCCCACCACGGTGTTCCGTCCGCGGCCTCAATCACCGCGACATCGCGCAACCATGCGGCAATTGCTACGCATCTTGGTTCAACGAGGCGCGACATCATCGTGACGCAGCGCTAGTTTGTTCCTAGATTGAGCCGTCTCAGCGCAAGGTGGGGAGATATTGCTGCATTTAATTCCCAAACGGGATGCGAGATGTTCCGACAATGAGCCATATTCTCGGAATCTTGGTTTGAGATTGCGCCGTATCGCGCAGGTAGAGTCTTCCGTTGCGTCGTTGTAGGCCCATCTTGATGCTGGAGATCTGGACGAAAGGGCTCTGGAGAGGCGGCTCGCATCACTTCTAGCTTGCAGAGAGATATGGCACGAGATGATGGTCGCAAGAATGACCCGTATTGCACATTTTTAGTGGGCTGTTGCGTCTCCGTTCGTGGTATCCTTCCGCGGTAGCTCCGGGATAGCGCGATCTGGGCCCGTGTTGGCGCGACATGCCGCAATCTTGCAGGCGTGGTGGGAGAGCCTCGCCGCTGTACTCCAACAAGGAGACGAAGGATGGGCACGTCGTTTTCCGTGGCGGAGATCCTGGCCAGGCTGGAGGCGAGGATCGCGCATCACGAGCGGCAGGTGGCGCTCCATCAGCAGCAGGAGGTCCACCATCGCGAGCAAAGCGCCGCGCACGGCCAGGCTGCGCGACAGCGGCCTGGCCGGTCAGGCTGCCTACAACGGGCAGATCAGAAGGTAGCTGCTCGGCACGTTTCTGAAGGGCTGCAGGCTCAGGTATTGCTGCAGCACCGATTCTGCCGTGCAGAACGCGCCTTCGACCCACGCCTGATCGAAGGAATAGCAGGAACCGATGATGAATAGATTTCGCGATGGGTCCTGAAGAATGCTCTGGTAGGGCGCCCGGATGTTATACATGGCATTGCAGATGTTGTAGTGCGGAGACCAGGCATGATATCCGCCGCCGAACGGGTCCTGGCCCCAGTCCTGGAAGTAGACGGCGATGGGCGTCGGCAGGCCGTTGTCGGCACCGTGCGCCTCGGCCAACTGCTTCAACAGGAGCTGTGCGAAGGGGGAGTTAGGGTCCATCGAGGTGGGCCCGTGCAGGGGTTGTTGGTAGAGGGACGGCGCCTCCGTGTAATCCTGGTCCGTCTCCAATTCGCGCCAGAAGTTCGAATAGTTCATATCGTCATAAGAGGCAAGCACGACGTACGGACCGCCGGAGTCGGCGGGTGTCCCAGGTATATTGTTGCCGAAATAATAGACCATCCGGAGCGGCAGATCCGTGACCGTCGGCCCCCCGACATACTGGGTCGTCTGGATCTGCGAAGAGGCGTTGTCCGGAGCGACCAGATTGGGATAATAACTGCAATAGTCGGAAGAAGACTGCGTATACCACGCTTCATCGAACACCAGGACCGCCTTGATCGCCGGCTGATCGATCGACGACTCGAGGTAATACATCAAGTCCGGATTATTCAGGAGGTAGTCGGAAGAGCAGCCGCTGGCGACCATCTCCAACGCGCGCCGAGGCATCGCGAGGAAAAGATAGTCGGCGGCGACCGTGGATGTTTCGCCCGTGCTGGACAGGAAGGTGCATGTCGTCGTGTCGTCCCCTTCTGTCTCGGCCAGCGACGTCAACTGCATTCCATAGAAGATGCCGGAGCCGGCGGTGGTGCGTGCTTTACACAGCGCCTCGACCTGCGTCGCGAGCGTCGTAAACAACGTGCTGTAGCCGCCATTGAGCCGGCAGTAGGTGACGCCCGAGCCGTAGTCGTTGTTGGCCTGCATGGCATCGGCAGAGTTCCAGTTGATCACGTTGGAGGTGTAGCCGTTGCCGTCCGCCGCGTAGTCGTAGCCCTCGTCCCCCAACTGATCGTAGAGCAGGTTCCAGTAACCCATGTTTTGTACTAGTGTGCCTGCCGGGAACGCTGTGGTGGCGTCGTTGGCGGTGACGGCGCCGTTGGCGAAGTATTCGCACCACTGGGAACGATCGGTATTCGACGACCCGAGACCCGGCGCGAACCTGGTCGCGATGCCACCCAGCACGTTGTCTGCCGTGTAGGGGGACGACACGGGAATGTCGTTGATGAAGTTGTCGAACTCGGAGTTGAAGTTATAGGGCAGGACGCTCAAAGATGTGATGTCGTTCTCGTAGATGTTCTTTCCCCGCAGATAATACAAGCGCTCCGGGGATTCTTGAAAATTCAGGACCTGCGAAGCCAGATCCATCTGCACGATCATGTTCTGCACGAGGACATGGCCTTCGGTGATGGATGTCGTGTTGGACTCGGGGGTCATACTGGTCGAGAAGTTCTCTGAGTCGATCGCGAAGCGCATACCGCCGACCTCAACGTAGAGGCCGTCCGTCGCGACCGAGTCCAACTCGTAAGTGTAGATGCGCCCACCTGGCCGCTTGCTCCATTCGTACACTTGGACGGTGTCCCCATCGGCGAGCGTGCCCCCGGTGAGCAAGCGATAGGCGGTGTACAAGCCAGCCGGTCCGGCACCGACGATGACATAGTTCGCCATGGAACCCTCCTATCTGTCATGCAGCGTAATGGGCGGCACCATAGCAGCAGCAGCGCAGTTTGTGCAAGTGAGCTCAAGCCGGCTTTCGCGCGAGCCGCTGGCCGAGCACCTGGGCGACGGCCTCGGGCGTGAAGCGAGCCATGGCAGCGCACGCCCGGTCGCGGACCGGCTGGAGCTCCGGCCAACTCGCGCGGCTGAGACGGAGCTTCTCCCGCAGGTCCGCGACGTCGACGTAGGCCCAGTGCATCTCAGGGGTCAGGAAGTGCTGCACCCGCCTCTCCTTCTCGTGCACCGGTTCGACGGAATGAGCCACCAGCAGGGAATTCCCTTCGTCCATGAAGTCCATGTTTCCGCCATGGCCGGTGGCGACCACCAGATTGCCGCACGCCATCGCCTCGGAAAGGCCGAGGCCCCAGCCTTCCGAACGATGCGCGCTGACAAAGCAGTGCCCGAGGTGGTGCAGCGCCGCGATCTCCGCGTCCGTCGCCATCCCTACGAGCGTGACGACGCCGGGGACCTTCGCCAGCTCCGGCGGCAGGGGGGCAGTGGATTTGATCAGAAAGCTCGCCTCGTCCGGAGAGAACAGGCCCTCGAACGCGCGGACGGCATCGGCCACGGCTTTGCGGGGATTCGCGCTGGTGATGGTGTAGAAGTAAAATCGGTCCTCACTGCCTCCAATCCGCTCGCGCAGTTGGGACACAGCCCGCTCGTCGCGCACCGGCTCCTCCACCACGTGCGGCACGATCGCGAGGCTGCGGGCGGCGTCGCGCAGGACCGCGGCACAGTACGACGAACAGGTCCAGACCTCGTCGACCAGCCCGAGCGCGAAGCGGTAGTGCGCGGGGAGCACGTCCGTCTCCCAGACGGCATAGGCCACGACGTGCCGGTCCCGCAGCTCCGGGAAAGCGCGGAAATAGCCGGCGTAGCTCCAGGGCTCGTTGTGGATCACCACGACGTCGGCGTCGGCGGGCTCCTCCACCAGCTCGACGCCGAGGCGCGTCAGGCAGTCACGATACGCGAGACCGGCCCGCCGGTGGCTGAGCCAGTGCGCCAGGAGATAGCAGACCCTGATCCCGCGGCTCATCGTTCAGGGTCTCCGGCCGGCTCCACCGCGACGAGCCCGTACTTGTAGAGCCAGAGCAAGGTGCGCAACATCCGCCTCTCGTCGTGAGCGGTGAGATCCGCGATCAGCTCCGATACCGGGCACGGGCCCTCCGCCAGCCGCGCCACGAGATGGTCGACGGCGGCGGACTCAAGGAGCATCGGGGCGGCGAAAACGTGCAGGATGTTGGCGCGCAGGCTCTCGAGAACGAAGACCGCGTCGAGGTCCGCCAGACGCAGGACGTCTCCGGGCGCCAGCGAACGCGTGGGATAGCCGCGGAAGAGAGTGAAAGGGTCGGGGAAATCGGGATGGACTGGCTCGCGGGCATGGTCCCGCGGGCCGACCGCCGTTGCCGAGCCGCGGATCGCGGCCAGCTCCTCCCACAGCTCGACGTAGCGCCGCATCACGTCTTTCCAATCGAAGAGCGCCTCGGCGCGGCGCCGGCCGGCCTCGCCCATCCGCCGGCGCAGCCCGGCGTCACGGGCCAACAGTGAGAGCGCCCGCGCGCAAGCGTCGATGTCGATCGCGGTGCTCTGCCCCACGATCCCGAGGTAGGTGACGTGGTCGTAGAGGCCGCGCGCCAGCTCCTCGGCGATCTCCCGCCCCGCGCCCGGCGGCGGCAGGGTCGACGGGATGCGGAACCCCGTCTCGCCGTCGGCCACCGTCTCCTTGTACCCGTCCCAGTCGCTCACTACGCAGGGGAGCCCGGCCGCCATGGCCTCGACCGGGGTGAGCCCGAAGCTCTCCTGCACGTTGTCCGGCAGGGAGACGAAGAGATCCGCCGCGAACCAACTGCTCTGCGCCATCTCCTTGTTCGCACCGTCGACCACGTGGACGCGCACCGACGGGCAGAAGCGCTGGCGCGCGGCCTCGAACTCCCGCCGGGTGACGAGTTCGGGGAACTGGCCGACCAGGACCAGATGGAGCTTGCCCGGCGGCAGACGTCTCTGCGCCAGCTCGCAGGACCGGAAGAGCGGCGTCGGATGGGCTTTCGTCAGGAACGTCAGGCGGCCGAACGACAACGCAAGCACATCGTCGTCGTCGATCCCGAGACGGCTGCGGAACGTCCGGCCGGCGGCGAGCGCCTCGGGAGTCCGCGCGAAACGCTCGAGATGGACGCCCAGCGGGATCACCACCGTGCGCAGGGGGCTCTCCGGCACGACGAACCCGCGGCTCGCGAGATAGCCTGTCCACGACTCGATGATGTGCCGGATGGCCGCGAGCGCCGCCTCCGAAGTGCAGATCAGCGCGTCCCACGGCTGCACCGGCGCGATGAGGTAATCGCGAATGCCCCGCACCACACGATCGGTCGCCACCGAATGGGTGATGCCACAGACGCTGAACAGCCGCTCGTGACCGTGCCGCCGCAGCCATGCGGGCTCGGACACGATCGGTCCCGGCGTGTACAGGCATCCGGCCCGGCCGAGCGCCTCCAGATCGTGCGGCCGGATCCAGCGCGCTGGCGGTGGGTCGGACGCGATCTCCGCCACGCGGCGCTGGAACTCCTCAAAGCTCTTCTCCGTCGTGGTCAGGCAGTCGAGAGCCGCCGGCCTGGCGTAGCGCACGAAGGCCTCAAGGAAGCCCGCGCCCGCCGACTGGCGGCCGACGACCTGCTTGCGGTCGCCTTCGTAAGCCTCCGGCACGTAATAGATCGCGCAGCTCGCCGGCTCACGGTCGGCGAGCTGCGGCAAGGTCTTACGCGTCATTGCCACGGAATATTCGGAGTTCGGTTCGAAATCGTTGAGGAACTCGCCGCTGGAATTCACGAGATGGGCGGATGCTAGAACACGACTCAGCCCGGGTCAAGGCCAACACATCGCTCATTGCGAATTGTCTATTGAAAATGCGCGCAGCCGTCGGACAGCGTGCTCATACAGCAATCGATCCAATCTTGTGCGCTGATCGACGATGGCGCGGGTTCGCGCATCGAGATCTTCGAGACGGGTGAAGTCGCCGGTCAGGCCCGTTGTCACATTGCGGCGGGCGATTGCCGGCAGCCGGCTGGAGAAGGCGTGATCGGCCCATCGCTGCGACAAGCCGGCTTGTTCGCAGACATAGAACCAGTGCATTTCGTCGATCGCCCGGTAGGCTGCTGGAAGGAGCGTCTCCGCTATTACCAGCGACCAGCACGATCCAGTCAGTTGCCGGAAATGGGGGTTGTCGGTGTAGACCGTCAAGCGTGGGTCGTCCGAACTGACGAATTCCAGGAACGATGCCGACTTGGCAACCTTCAGGGCGAAGTAGCGCTGTGTCTCCAACGCTGCAGGAGAAAGGTGACGTCCATACCGGAAATAGTTGTAGTGGGAAACCAGTCTGGTCGCGGGGTCCCGAAAGTTCGTAACCTGTATGTGACCGTCTGCAACGGCGTTGAACAGCTCCCGCCCATAGTGGCCTCCGTAGTAGTCGTAGCCGCGGAATCGCGTGTATTGACCGCGTAGCTGCTCGTGATCCACCATGGAGTTCACGATGATGGGGCTGCACTTTTGCGCGGAGAAGAGCGCTTTCAGCGCATGAGCAACGGACGTCCCGCCAGCCTTCTGGTTGTGGAAGAAAAAGATCTTCACAGGTCGACGGATACCACCGCTAAGCCGAGGACCAGACCCCAAACGAGCTTTCTCATGGACGGATCTCCTCGGCTTCCATCCTCCAATGGGAGCCGAGGGAAGTCAAGGAGAGTGTGCGCTCTCGAGGTGCCACCCAACTCGCAGGCGGCACTTCGACAATTTTCTCGGGTACCCAAAATCACCCTCCTAAGCTGCTGAGCTGTAAGGGCTTGTCAGAGGATGCCATTTTTTACGTCTTATCTGGGGTATGAGCCGACGACTCCGCTTCATCCCAGAAGAGGGCGCGCTGGTCGAAGTGACCTGCCGGGCGCTCCACAGCCGTCTCCTGTTCCGACCCAGCCGGACGCTGAACGAGGTCATCCTCGGGGCCCTTGCCCGGGCGAAGAGCCTCTATCCAGTCCGGATCTGTGGGTTCTCCTTCCTGTCGAACCATTTTCACATCTTGCTGGAGGTCGACGACGCCCGGCAACTCTCCCGCTTCATGGGCCACTTCAACTCCAAGCTGGCGCGGGAGGTCGGGCGGTTGACCGGCTGGAAGCAGAAAATCTTCGAGCGTCGATATCAGGCAATCGTGGTCAGCGCCGAGGACGGAGCCCAGACCGAGAGGCTGAAATACATCTTAGGGCACGGTTGTAAGGAGGATCTTGTCGAGCGTCCCCGGGAATGGCCCGGGGTTCACTGCGTCCAGGCCCTGACCGAAGGCCAGATCCTGGAAGGCCTGTGGTTCGACCGCACGCAGGAGTACGCCGCCCACCGTCGCGGGGAGGACTTCAGCCGTCTCAAGTACGCCACCGCGGAGATCCTGACCCTCGACCCGCTGCCGTGCTGGAAGGATCTGACCGAAGAGGAGCGGAGGAGACGTGCCGCGGCCCTGGTGGCGACCATCGAAGCGGAAGCCGCCGCTCGCCGGAAGAAGACGGGCGTCAAGCCACCGGGACCGGCCGCCATCCTGACCCAGGATCCCCACCGCAAGCCGGAGCGGTCCAAGAGATCTCCAGCCCCCGCCTTCCATGCCGCCAGCCAAGCCGTGCGCCGTGAGCTCCGGGACCTCTACGCTCTGTTTGTCGCTGCCTACCGCGAAGCCGCCGAGAAACTCCGGGCCGGGAACCGCGACGCGTGCTTCCCCGCCGGGAGCTTCCCGCCAGCGCTACAGTTCGTGGGCGGGTAGCCGTCGCGGTATCCCTGACCTGACGACTGGCCGTAATTTTGGTGCTCGGACGCGAATGGTCGGTGGAGGTGTGTCGCGTTGGGCTTTCCTGGAGAGGATTCAGGAAGTTGGGGTCGTCAATCATGGTCCGAGTCCGCCCCCAGATTGCGCGGAGAAGGCTCAGAAAGAGCCCAGGAGGTGAGCGTTAGGTGGGGGAGGGCGGATAAGGGCCGCTTATCGAGAGTCTTCTATATCGAGTAGGGTGGCACCTGGATCTGCACCTATCGGGGTCTGGGCACCTATCGGGTCCCATAGCCGGCGCAGAAGCATAGCCATGCGCCCATAGGATTGCAGGACTTGCTTAGAGAAAATAAACTCTTCGTCAAGACCTCTAGCTGAAGTCGCTGTTCAATAGCGTCGGCGACGGATCTCCAGAATGGAGTAACCATGGCCACTAAGCATTTCCTCTCAGGAAATGGGCTGATGGCGAATCCGGCAGTGACGCGCCGGTCGCTGCCCAAATCGGTCGCTCGGCATGCCACGAGGTGTCCTGTCTCTCTCGCTTCCTTTGCCTTGATCTTGCTCGCCGTTCTCGGCGGCGCCGGTCCCGTCGGCGCACAATGGAGCGTCACCGCAAATCCCTATATCACGAACTTGGGCACGGATTCCAAGGGGGCGAGCGGCCACGTGATCTCATTCAAGGTTACGCTCGGCTACGGCGGAGGTCCCATTCCCAACAATGTCACCTTCGTCGTGACCAACTACGGCCCGGGCACTCTCAGCCCAACGCCTGATTCGCCGTTCCTCTTTACACTCGGGCCCAACAATCCTTCGATATCCTTGACTTACTCCTACAGCTTTCCTACTAAGCTGGGAACGTTTCAAGGTGACATACGGATTGCGGAGAAATACAGCGACACGTTCTTTACCGACAACAACTATCACGGCTTGGTGGTCTCTAGCCCCGGCGTTACGGACTACGTCAAGCTGATCTCCGGACCATCGACGTTCTCGCCCATCAAGGGGAGCCCGATCCCTACCAATTGCCCGCTCGCCTTTTGCCCGATCTCTTACTCCGCGCAGTTCTACGACATCGACGGATCGGGCTCGAAAGTCAGCTCCTGGGCCTGGAAGATCGAGCTGTTTCACGCCCAGGGCGCCTATGCTCTCCCCCTCCCTTCCCCTTCGTCTACGCCGATCAGCTCTAATCTCGACATCAATAGCCCCTTCACCTTGCCCACCGGCTACGACTGGCACCGCGACGCCCTTGGTAACATCGGCGCCAAGGTATCGATCGACGTGATCGACACCGATGGCTTTGGGCATCACGCCGAGCAGACCGTCGGCGTGAACTACCCGCCGAGCGAGACGATCGGCACGCTGCTCTGCCGGACGGGAGCGCCGCTCGCCCATGCTCCGATGACGATCGCATTCTTCGATTCGACTGGGAAGTTGGCCTCGCAGACGACGACAACCGATGCGGCAGGCCATTTCGACGTCACCTTGGTCTGCGCCGCGTCGAGCCATCAGGGCGAAACCTTCATGATCTCGACACCGAGCTGCGCCGACGGTTGGACGATCGCGGCGAACCGCTGCTCCGGCGACCTCGGCCAGATTGTCTGCCAGCAATGCGGATCCTGCGCCCCGCCTCTCGGCAGCGACCTCTGGCTCCCTTTCGACGAGCTCGCCGGCCCCACTTCGCTCAACGCCGCCGGAGGCAATCAGGGCGTCTTCCACAACAATCCCAGTCCGGCGCCCGGCTACGTCGGCAACAGCCTCTGCTTCGACGGCGCGCAGAGCTACGTCGAGGTTCAAAGCTACCCCGCGATCGACGTCACGACGGGGAACTTTTCGGTCGACGCCTGGATTCGGCGCTCCGTCGGCGACGACGGCATCCGCGTCATCGTCGACAAGCGGCGGGAGGAGTTTCTCGACACTTCCGTCTTCGGCTACTCGTTCTTTCTGCTCGATGGGGAGCTCTGGTTCCAGCTCGCCGATGGGCCCTATTCCAACTACCGCTCGGGCGCCGCGGTGCCCCTCGATGGGCTGTGGCACCAAGTCGCCGTGACGGTCGTCCGCAACGACCCCGCCGGCGGCCTGTTCTACCTCGACGGCAAGCCGGCCGGCGTGCCGTTCAACCCCCTGCGCCACCCTGGCTCGCTCGCCTCCCGCTCTTCCCTGCGGGTGGGCTCGCGGTCCTCCTCCGTCTCGGCCGTCTTCAAGGGATGCATCGACGAGGTGGAGACCTTCGGCCGCGCCCTGGGAGCTGACGAGATCGCGGGCCTTTTTGCCGCCGGGCAGAACGGCACCTGCAAGCAATCTTGCTCCCTGCCTTGGGCCTCCCCCTTCTGCTCCGGCGACTCCTCGCTCCTCGCCACCGCGGAGGTCTGCAGCTCGCTGGCCACTCCGCAGACCTTCGCCTACACGTTCCGCCCCCTGCTCGCCGCCCCCGGGTGTCCGGCCGCCGGTCCGACGAGCTTTTCGCCTGCGGGCGCTGGCGCCGTGGTCGTGCAGCCCGGGCGGTGCGCGCTGGTACCGGTGACGATCGGCCGGCCCTCCGGCCTCGCGGCCGGCCAGCTCGCCTGCTACAGCCTTTCCGTCGAGACCGCGGGAGGAGCGCGGACCGCCAACTGCGCCGGCTCCGTGCAGGTCCCCGGCGACCTCTGCGGGCGATGGCGCAACCCCTTCCCGTACGACTTCTTAGGCGACGTGGCCACGTCCTTTCAGATCGCGTACAAGGGCCCCGGCACGAAATCCTTCGACTTTGAGATCAGCGCGGTGACCGACACCCTCGCTCCGACCGCGGCGATCAGCCTGAACGGTCTGCCGCCAGGAACGCCCCTTCACGAAACGGTCGACCTGCCAGCAGGCGGCGAGGCGACCCTGGCCGTGGTGGCGCGCTTTCAAGAGCCTCAGCCCGGCCGCTTCTTCACCCTCCTGGCGCAAACCGACCTCCTGGGGGACGGAATCCTGGTGCCGCTGGGCTCGGCGCTCCTTCAGAACGTCATCCCCGCCACCTGCAAACCGCCACAGATCGTCCAGCCGCCGGAAAGCCGGATCGTCACCCCGGGACAACAGCTGGCGCTCTCCGTGACGGCGGCGGACGCAAGCCTGGCGAGCTACCAGTGGCGCCACAATGGAGTCGTCGTGACGGACGCCAGGACCACCGCCACGCCGACCTCGAGCGCTCTCGCGATCGACGCGGCCGACTTCACGGACGCCGGGCTCTACGACGTCGTCGTCACCACGGCGTGCGGCGTCGCGACGAGCCCGCCCGCCGTGGTGAGCGTGGCGGGACCAGCGTGCACGCCGGGGCCGACCACGCTCTGCCTCGCCGGTGGCCGCTTCGCGGTCGGAGTAGACTGGCAGACGCCGCAGGGGATTCACGGCAGCGGGCAGGCCGTCCAGCTCACGGGCGAGGCGGGTTATTTCTCGTTCTTCGATCCGGCGAACGCAGAGCTCGCCGTCAAGGTCCTCGACGCCTGTCCGTTCACCGGCGGCTTCTGGGTTTTCGCCGCCGGGGTGACCGACCTCGCTGTCGACCTCACCGTCACCGACACTCAGACCGGAGCCGGCAAACGCTACCACAACCCCGCGGGCCGGGCGTTCGTGCCCATCCAAGACTCCGCGGCCTTCACCGGCTGCCCGGCGCTCTCGCCGGCGCTCGCCAGCGCAGCCGGCAGATCCTCCGGCCCTCTCCCTCCCCCCCCCGCCACACCGGCCGACCGTGAGGCGGCCGCGGGCTCCGCCTCGCCGCCTCCGGCTCTCGTCCTCGCCGACCGCTTCCGTGTCGAGGCGCGCTGGCAGACCACGCCTGAGACGACGGGCGATGGCCAGCCCTTGGCGCTCAGCCGCGACAGCGGGACCTTCTGGTTCTTCGACCGCAGCAACCTGGAACTCCTAGTCAAGGTCCTCGATGCCTGCAGCCTGAACGGCCGCTACTGGGTCTTTGCCGGCGGCCTGACGGATGTCCAGATCGACCTCAAGGTCACCGACACGCTTACCGGAGCGGTCAGAAACTATGCGAGCCCTGGAGGCGCCGCGTTCTCCCCGATCCTTGACACTAACGCCTTCGCAACCTGTCCGTGAAATGCGTCGCATCAACCCTGGGAGGAATCATGCCGATCCGATAGGGTAGAGTCGGCGGCGGGCCCGGTGGCCATAGGGCGAGGGAGTAGCTGTTGCCGGCGGCTTTCGCCTTGATGCCGGTGCCTCAGTCTCGGCCGTGCTCCGTTTCCCACGGCCGGGCGAGGTACCAGCCGACTCGGGGACTCTGCGCGGACATCCTTCGGTATCACAGACCTCGAGGTGGCTCTACAGACTGTTGAGCTTGAGCGTCAGCTTGGCCGTGGCGCTCCAGATATCGTGGTCTAGCTTGAGCCGGTTGAGCGCTGTCGACCGCTTGTAATAGGCTCCCCCGAGCACCCACTGGATATTCTTTGGCGCCTCGATGTTGAAGGTGAGATCGGCCTCGGTGCCTGCCCAGTGGCGTCCCTGTATCGCTTGCTCGAGCTGGTAGGCATGAATGGCCACGACCGTGCTGAACGACTGGATGTCATCCTCGGCCTTCAGCGCCTTGGTGATATAGGCTAAGGGCGACCAGCGCCCGTCGGTGTACTGCAGGCCCGCATAGCGCTTGTTCGAAAGCCCTTTGCCCACATCAGGGAAACTGGTCGAGGCCGCAACGCCCGAAAGGAAGATGACGTCGTTAGCATAGCCCGCGTTCTCGCCGAGGTAGCCTTCGTCAACGGCGGCGTTCTTGGGTTTGTTGCCGCTTCCGAAGCCGTAGAACCCCGAGAAACCGAAGGATTTTCGAATCGAGGACTGAGGCTCGTTCAGCTTGGGGACTGCCAGATGGGTCCAACTCACCCGCGCCAGGCCGGTGGTCCCCCTGCCGTCAAGAAGGGTCGGCGGGGAATCGCTGGGGTCGCCTTTGCTGACGTGCCGAACGCTGTGATATAGCGCGAAGCTACCGCCGAATCCTTGAAACCGCTCGATTCCAAATCTAACTTCACCGCCTCCACTGTAGTACCAGTAGGGCCGCGGTTTCGGAAGGGGATCGGTCTCATCACTCATGGAAGGTCTGGTTCTTGAACTGCGCCACCCAGAGATCGCTGTCCTTGTTTCGCCTGTCCGCGGTTCCCGTCTCGCTCTCGCGACGGACGATGTAGCCCAGGCTCCAGCGATCCTTCAGCAACTGGGCTCCCTCGCCTGTGACGTTAATAGCGATGGCGGAAGACGGCGTGGCGAAGGGGATCCGGCCGTACTGGAGGACGACGCGGCTCGGTCCATAGACTTTGGCTTGGTACTGGGAGACCTCGAGCTGCTTTGACGAGTTGTCCTGGAAGTCTCCCTTTTTGAACTGGATGGTTGCACCGGCTTCGACTGGTCCCGTGTACTGGAAGCTCAAAGAGCCATTGCCGCCCAAGTGCCTGATCTGGCCGGTGACGGCGGTGTCGCCGTCCTCCAGGGTGAGATTGGGGTCCATGGACACCATGGCAGCGCCGCCGAGTTGGAGATTAAACTGGCTCTTCGGCTTCGCGTCCGTAGCCTTGGCGTCGCTTCGCGTCACATAGCCTACCGAGTTCGCCGGCACTTCAGGATCTCCGAAGAACGAGACGTTGAACGCGATGCGCGGCGTGGGATGGTGGCCCAGCACAGACGCTGAGAAAGTGGCCCGCTGATAAGGAGGAATCGTGACTGTGGCGGAACAGGTAGCGCCGGTGCAGTTGGTGATCTTGAGTCCCTGCTCGCTGTTGCGCTCAGCAAGGATCTTCACCATGTCTGCAGTTGTGCTGCCGCAATGGTCTTTTGTAGGATCCGCCAGTATTCCGCTGTAGGGAGCGCTGGCGTCCGGGCTATAGCTCGCTAAGAGCTCCCCTGACGCTTCGAGTTCGCCGAGTTGACAGTTCAGGGTATCTCTCTCTTTACGCGGAGCTTTTCTGGCATTGCGCGCGAGATCCTTGCGACGCTGCTCCAGCCTATCGAGAATGGCTTGAATCTCGGGAGTGAAAAGCTTCTTGGGCTTAACTACCCCGGGGACGTTGGGATTTGCAAGGAATCCCATTCTGATGCGGCTCGCCTCGATCAGCTTTCTCGTGGCCAGTTCAATGCGATTCGATCCAAATCGAGCTTTCAGTCCGGTTGCTCTCTCCTCACCGGCAATCGGATCGAAGCTTTGACCCGTGGCATCAATCAACTGGCTGATGATCTTCGCTTGGCGGTCGCTCGCGGTCTTAAAGCTGCATTCCGAGTCAGTAGGTCGGAGGGCTAGGAAGTGATCGAGAAATTTGGAAGCCTCGGTCTCGAGGCGGCTCTCCAGGAGAGTGCCGGCATTGCCATCGGTTCCGTAGCGCAGCAACTCTGCCTCGGGAACATGGCAGGTTCCTGTCCAGAAAAAGAATTCAACAAGGCAATCGGAGGTCTTGAGCTGAGGATCGCAAGCGCTCATCGCGTCGTTGGGCTTGGCACTCATGACGGCTTCCCGTATCGGCTCTCGACTCCGGACTCGTCGAGAACGACGCGCAGAGGTCTCCCGGTCTGTTGTGCGTCTGCGGCGGCAGCCAAGAGCAGAAGCAATGGAGCGTAGCGTGGGACGTTCATGTTTCGGTAGCCTCCCTGAGGTCGGATTCCTTTTTTCGCGAGTAGACGGACGTAGATCCCGGTTTTCGCACCTCGCCCGCCTTGATGTCGTTCACAGTCTGGGCCCCCGCTTGAGCACAGTGCCGCAGTGGACGACGAGGGCTCCCCATCCCCAAGCCTTGACACTCTAGGCATCCTTTGCCTACCATGCCCTGACGTTCTAGGCATCGTTCAGCCTGGACGCCCGGGAGGTACACGAGTGAAAGGACAGAAAGCGGACCTGCTGCAGGGCACGCTCGACATGCTCATCCTGAAGGCCGTCTCGCTGGGGCCTCTGCATGGCTATGGCATCATCCAGCGCATCCACCAGATGTCCGGCGAGATGCTGCAGGTGGAGCAGGGGTCGCTCTATCCGGCGCTCTACCGGATCGAGCAGCGGGGGTGGGTCTCCTCGCGGTGGGACGTCAACGAGACGGGGCGCCGCGCCAAGTTCTACACGCTCAGCGAGGCCGGCCGGAGCCATCTCGAGGCGGAGGAGGCGAGCTGGGACCGCCTGGTGCTCGCCATCACGAAGATGCGGCAGGCCACCTGAGGAGAGTTCGCGGCCATGAGTCTGCTCAAGATTTTCTCGGCACGCCTGTACGGCCTGCTCCGGCGCGAGGCGGTGATTCAGGACATGGCGGAGGAGATGCGCCTCCATCTCGAGATGGAGACGGAGGCCAATGTCGAGAGGGGGATGCCGCCGGCGGAAGCGCGCCGGGCGGCGCTCCGGAGCTTCGGCAATCTGGACAGCATCAGGGAGCGGGCCTATGCGGTCCGTGGAGGCGGCATGGTAGAGACTCTCTTGCAGGATATCCGTTACGGGGCGCGGGTTCTCGCCAGGAATCCGGCTTTCACGTTGATCGCGGTGCTCACCCTCGGCCTGGGGATCGGCGCCAACACGGCCATCTTTTCGGTGGTCGACGAGCTGCTCCTGCGCCCGCTCCCCTACGCCGACGCGGAGCGGCTCGTCATGGTGTGGGAGGTCACCCCGAAGGGCGATCACCAGAACTCGACCTCGCGCGCCAATTTCCGGACCTGGCGCGAGCAGAGCACGACGTTCGAGGGCATGGCGGCGTTCTCGGATCAGCGGGCGAGCCTCACCGGCAGCGGCGAACCGGAGGAACTGGCGATCCAGATCGCCAGCCCGGAACTGTTTCGGATCCTCGGCGTCAAAGCGATCCTCGGCCGGGGCATGGTGCCGGAGGACGGCCGGCCCGACGCACCCCGCGTCGCCGTCCTGAGCCATGGCTTGTGGCAGCGGCGGTTCGGAGCGGACCCAGGGGTGGTCGGCAAGCCCATCACGCTCAACGGCTCGCCCTTTACCGTGGTCGGCGTCCTCCCCGCGGGTTTCCAGTGGCATCTGGGGAGCAAGTCGGGCACGGGCAAGCCCGCCGAGCTTTGGACGGTGCTCCCGATGCCTAAAGAGGGGGCCAGCCTGCATGGCCGGTTCATCTCGGTGGTGGCGCGCCTGAAGCGCGGCGTCTCCCGCGCGGCGGCCGAGGCCGAGATGAAGACCATCGAGGCCCGGATCGCACAGGCGGAGCCGGAGTTCAGCAAGGGGTATGGAACGGAGATCATCCCGTTGCGCGAACAACTGGTCGGCAACGTCCGGCCCGCGCTCCTGGTCCTGCTCGGCGCCGTCGCCTTCGTGCTACTGATCGCGTGCGCCAACGTCGCCAACCTCCTGCTCTCCCGCGCCGCAGCTCGGGAGAAGGAGATCGCGCTGCGGTCGGCGATCGGCGCGCGCCGGCTTCGCGTCGTCCGGCAATTGCTCACCGAGAGCCTGCTGCTCGCCCTGCTGGGCAGCCTGCTCGGCTTGGCGTTCGCGTGGTGGGGGATCCGGGCGCTGGTGGCGTTCAGCCCGCGCGATCTGGTCGATCTGCACGGCGTTCACCTCAACCTCCCGCTGTTCCTGTTGACGCTGGCCATTTCGCTGGCGACGGGCATCCTCTTCGGCCTGGCGCCGGCGCTCGAGGCGACGCGTCTGAACCTCAACGACGCGCTCAAGGAAGGGGGCAAGGGCGGCGGGGGGCAGGGTGTCCGCAGCCGCCGGATGCGCGGCGCCCTAGTGATCGCGGAGGTCGCGCTGGCGCTCGTGCTGCTGGTCGGCGCGGGGCTGCTGGTGAAGAGTTTCGTCCGCCTGCGCACGATCGACACCGGGTTCGAGACGGAGAACGTGCTGACGATGGTGGCGCGCCTGTCGGGCAAGAAGTACAAGACCGACCAACAGGTGATCGACTTTTTCCGGGAAGCGACGGAGCGCGTCCGGGCTCTCCCCGGTGTCCGTGCCGCCGGAGTGGTGAACTACCTGCCGCTGTACGGCGGGCTCGGCACCACGACCGGCTTCACCGTCGAGGGCCGGCCCACACCGCCACCCGGCGAGGAACCCTCCGTCAACGTGCGGGTGAGCGACGCCGCCTATTTCAGCGCCATGGGCATCCCCCTGCTGCGCGGCCGCAATTTCACGGATATCGAGGGCAGGGAGGCGAGGCACGTCGTCCTCATCAGCGAGTCGATGGCCCGGCGGGATTTCCCCGGAGAAAACCCGCTCGGGAAGCGCGTCAGCGTCGCGATGTTCGAAAAACCGGTGCTGACAGAGATCGTTGGCATCGTCGGCGACGTCCGGTATGACAGCTTGGTGGACGAGGCGCCGGCGATGGTCTATTTCCCGCATCCGGATCTCGTCTATGACTTCATGACCCTGGTCATCCGCACCACCGGCGATCCCGCGGCAGTGGCCCCCGCGGTGCGGCGCGTGTTTCACGATATCGACCCGAACCAGCCCATCTCCGACGTGCGGACGATGGATCAGGTGATGAGCCAGACGGTGGGCCGCGCCCGCTTCAACACGGTCCTGCTCGGGCTCTTCGCGGCGCTGGCGACGCTGCTGGCGACGGCCGGCATCTTCGGCGTGATGAACTACTCGGTGACTCTGCGGACTCGCGAGATCGGGCTCAGGATGGCGCTCGGCGCACCGCGGAAACAGGTTCTGATGCTGATCCTGAAGCAGGGACTGCTCCTCACCTCGCTCGGCATCGGCATCGGCCTGCTCGGCGCGCTGGCCCTGACGCGCCTGATGTCGGGCCTGCTGTTCGGCGTCGGCTCCACGGACCCGGCGACGTTCACGGCCATCGTGCTGCTGCTCACGGCCGCGTCGTTGATCGCCTGTTACATCCCGGCCCGGCGGGCGACTCGGGTCGATCCCCTGATCGCCCTGAGGTACGAGTAGGCATTGCGAAAATAGTAGGAGTGCCGATGGCGTAGTATTGGGTCGATGACCCTGCGCGAAATTATGGAGCTGTCGTCGCGGAGCGGTGTCCTCTCGCTCGCGATCGGCCTGCCGGCGTCCGAGCTGTTCCCGCGCGAGGCGCTCGCCGAGCAGGCGGCCCGCGTGCTGCGGACGGACGCCTCGTCCCTCCAGTACGGACTCCCGTACCAGCCGCTCAAGACACAGATCGTCCAATTGATGTCCCTGCGGGGTGTCCGCTGTACGGAGGAGCAGATCTTCCTCACCTCCGGCGCCCAGCAGGGGATGGATCTCCTGAGCCGCCTGCTTCTGCCTCCGGGCGGGGGCGGGCAGGTCCTGCTCGAGCGGGCCATCTACGACGGCATCCGGCTGGCGACCCACGGCCAACGGCCCGAGATCCTGACTGTCGCCGCCGATCTCGACACCGGCATGGACGTGGACGGGGTCGAGGCCCTGCTCGCCGGCGGCGCGCGCCCGGCGTTCCTCTACACGATCACCGACGGGCACAATCCGCTGGGCGTCAGCCTGAGCGCCGAGAAGCGGCATCGCCTCGCCGGGCTGGCGCGCCGGTACCAGATGCCCATCCTGGAGGACGACGCCTACGGTTTTCTCTATTACGGCGAGGAGCCGGCGCCGCCGATGCGCGCCCTGGAGGAGGAATGGGTCTTCTACCTCGGGTCGTTCTCGAAGATCCTCGCGCCCGCACTGCGGGCGGGCTGGGTGGTCGTGCCCCCGCGGCTCGCGGCCCGCCTCTCGCCGTTGAAGCACGGCGCCGACCTCGATACGCCCTCCCTCGGCCACCGCGTGATTGCGGCCTATCTGGAGGCGGGGCTCCTCCCTGCCCATCTGGCGGTCCTGCGCGAGGAGTACCGGCGCCGCCGGGACGCGATGCTCGCGGCTCTGCGGGAGCACTTCCCGGCCGAGGTCCTGTGGAATCACCCCACGAGCGGCATGTTCATCTGGGCCGAGCTGCCGCCCGGCCTCGACGCCGCCGAGTTGCTGCGCACCGCCGTGGAGACGGAGAGCGTCGCCTTCAGCCCGGGCGTGGTCTTCTGCGCCGGAGACCCGGGCGGCGACCGCTCGATGCGTCTGAATTTCACCAGTCTCCCTCCCGAGCGGATCGAAGAGGGCATCCGGCGTCTCGGACGGGCGATCCGGGCGGCGATGGAAAAGTTAAACCGCGCTTAGGCTTCGCAAGGCCTCGCCCAGGGCCCGCCTTGCCCCCTCGCGCACCGGATCGTCATCCAGCGGGTCCATATAAAGGATTTGATACCCGAGCCGGAACATCCGCCGCACCCAGTCCGCGTCCCCTCCGATCCCCCAGAGGTGATCGGTATCCACAATCACCACTTTCCTTCCATCCGCCGGGGGAGGATTGCGCCGCCAGCCCCCCTTGTTGCCGGGGGAGATCCAGTCGGCGGGGCTATTAAAGAGATCTTCGTTGCGGTTGCCGGGGAAGGTGGCCGTCATGCCGATGGGGTGACGGTTGGAATCGATCTCTTTCAGAGAATCGATCAGATGATATTGCCAGGGGACCGACTCCCTCGGGCTCTCGTTCGAGATCTCCCAGAGAACATGATCGAGGTCTCCCACGGTCTCCACAACCTTTTCGACGTAAGCCTCCTGGAGGCGGGTGATCTCCGGGACCCGCAGGGTGTGGACGTCCGAGCCCTCGCCGCGGGCGTCGGGATCGCCGTCGATACGGTGGATGTTGTTCTCGCGGTTGAAGGGGTGGCGGTCCCAGGGATTGCCTTCGCCCTTGTTGTGGATCGACCAGCCGTTGAAGAGCATCACCGAGACGTAGAAACCCCGTTCGCCGGCGCGGACCACCCGGCCACGGAGGCGGTCGAAGTACTCGGGGTTGAAGCGAGTGAGGTCGAAGCGCGGGCGGCCGTCGAGGGCGCGGCCGGGGCCGGTGCGTTCCTCCCGGCAATAGACGCGGGGGTGGAGGTCATGCGTCCAGGCCTCATGGGTCCAGAGGCGGATGAAGTTGTGCCCCCAACGGCTGAGGCGGTCCAGGTAGCGCTCGAAGTCGAAGCCGCCGGGGCGCTCGGCGTTGTCGATCAGGCTGTCCCAGTGATGGGAGCCGGCGAGGACGACGCGGCGGCCTTCGGCGTCCGCGAAGTAGCGGGGATCGGTGGGGTGGAGGCGGAGGGGGGGCATGGCAGGATCTGGAGGAGCTGAAACGATCCGCTATGATTACGCATTCTTCCGTGGAGGCGAAGCGCGATGCACGTCGGGATCGACCTCGGAACGACCAACTCTGTTCTGGCCACTTTCGATGGGACCACTCTCTCCGTGGTGCCCAATGCACTGGGGGAGATGCTGACTCCTTCCGTGGTGCGGGCCGACGCCCGCGGCGCGCTGCTGGTGGGGCGGCGCGCCTTCCGGTTTCTGGAGACCGATCCGGCCAACACGCGGGGCGAGTTCAAGCGGCTGATGGGGACCGAGGAGCGGCTCCGGTTCGAGGCCGCCGGGAAGACCTTCCTGCCGGAGGAGCTCTCGGCCCAGATCCTGACCTCGCTGCTGGCGGACGCCGAGGCGGCGCTGGGCTACCGGCCGGCGGCGGCGGTGATCTCCACGCCGGCCCTGTTCGAGCTCCCTCAGAACCATGCCACGATGCAGGCGGGCAAGCTCGCGGGCCTCGCCGAGGTGGCCCTCATCCAGGAACCCGTCGCCAGCGCCATCGCCGCCGGCTGGCGGGCGGACTCGGAGGGGTTCTGGCTGGTCTACGACCTGGGCGGGGGCACACTGGACGTCTCCCTCCTCGAGACCCGCGAGGGGTGGCTGCGGGTGGTCGATCACGGCGGCGACAACTTCCTGGGCGGCAAGGACTTCGACAATGCCCTGACGGACTGGGCGGCGGCCCGGCTGGCGGCGGAGACCGGCCGGCCGCCGCTCAGCCGTGCCAACCCGGCGCACCGCCGGGCCCTGGGGAAGCTCAAGGCCGCCTGCGAGCAGGCGAAGATCGATCTCTCGCGCCTGGAGCGCACGTCGATCGTCTGCGCCGAGCTGCTGCTCGATCCGGCGGGCGATCCGATCGACGCCGATCTCCCCGTGACGCGCGCCGAGCTGGAACGCCTGGTGGCGCCGCTGATCGAGCGCAGCCTGGGCGTCTGCCAGTCGGTGCTGGAACGGAACCGCGTGGACGCCGGCGATGTCGGCCGGGTGGTCTTCGTGGGCGGTCCCACTCTCACGCCGGCGCTACGGGCACGGATCGGCGGCTTTTTCGGCGGCCGGGTGGCCGAGGGGATCGACCCGATGACTCTCGTCGCCCGGGGAGCGGCTCTCTACGCCGCCACCGTGGGCCTGGCCGCGCGGCCGGCCACGCCGGCGGCCAGGATCGCCACCGGCATGGTGGTGCGGATGGAGCACCCGGCGGTGACGGTGGACACCGAGCCGTTCGTGGTCGGACGCTTTCTGCCGGAGAAGGGGGAGGCGCTGCCGGCGCGGGTGAGGATCGACCGGGAGGATGGCGGTTTCGTCGGCGAGGAGGCGATGGTGAGCCCGGAGGGGAGCTTCGTGGTCCAGGTCCGGCTCGAGCGCCACTGCCAGAACCATTTTCGTCTCTCCGCGTTCGACTCCGCCGGCCGGGAGGTGGAGCTGAGGACCCCGGAGATCGCTATCGTTCACGGCGTTTCGATCGCCGACCCGCCCCTGTCCCGCAGCGTGGGCGTCGCCCGCTCGGACGATACGGTCGCGTCCTACTTCGAGAAGGGGACGCCCCTGCCGGCGCGGCGGATGGCGGTGCTCGAGACGATCCGGCGCGTGGCCGCCGGGAGCGCCGAGGACGCGCTGGCGATCCCGGTGGTCCAGGAAGAGTTCGCCACGGCCCATCTCAACCGGCTGATCGGAACCCTGCAGATCCGTGGCGCCCGGCTGAAGCGCGACCTCCCGGCGGGCTCGCGGGTGGAGGTCATGCTGCACCTGGACCGCTCGGGCCAGCTCCACGCCCGCGCCGACCTGCCGGCGGTGGGGGAGAGCTTCGAGGACGTGGTCCACGTGCTGGTGCCTTCCGCCTCGCCCGAAGTGCTGGCGGCCGAGCTCGCGGCCGCGGAGCTGCGGGTCGCCGAGGTGCGGCGCCGCGGTTTCGCCGGCGGCGATCCCGCCCTGGTGCGGACGATGAACGGTGCCGCGGAGCTGCTCGCCGAAGCGCGGAGCGGTCTGCAGGCGGCGCAGGGTGGCGACGCCGACGCCGCGGCCCGGGTCCACCGCCTCCTGCTGGATCTGAACGGCTCGCTCGAAGCCACCGAGTCGCAGCTCGACTGGCCGGCCTTCGAGGCCGAGGCGGACGAGGAGATCGACCGCTCGCTCTCCTGGATCGCCAACCTCGGCACGCCGGCCGAGCAGCAGCTCTGCGAGCGCGCCCTGAACGCCGTGGCGGAGGCCCGGGAGACCCGCAACGCCGTGGCTCTGGAACGCCAGTCCCGGGTGCTCCAGACGCTGGCGAACGCCGCCTGTTCCCGCGATCCGCGCGCGGCCGGCTGGAGTTTCGACTGGTATCTGGAGCATGCGGCGGAAGCCATCGATCCGGTGCGGCTCCGCACCCTGCTGGACGAAGGGACCAAGGCCCGCGACCGGGGGGATCAGGTGGAGCTGCGGCGGATCAACCGACTGCTGGACGACCTGTTCCCGGGCACCGCCGAGGAGCGCGCCCGCAGCTTCGGATCGGGGGTCCGCTGATGGCGGCGCCCAGCCCGGAGTGCGAGAACCTCCTCCAGCGGCATCTCGGCAATCCGTTCCTGGTGCTCGAGCTGTCCCCTTCCGCGGGACGGGAGGAGCTCGAGCGCCAGGGGGCCAAGCTGCTGGCAATGCTGGCCGCCGGCCTCGCCGCCGCGGCGAGCTATGCCACCCCCCTGGGAATCCGCGAGCGGACGCCTGAAATGGTGCGGTCGGCACTGGCCGAGCTGCGCGACCCGGCCCGGCGGTTGGCCCATGAGTGGTGGGTGAGGGGGCTCTCCTGATGCTGGTCCTGCCGGTCGCCGTGCTGGTCTGGGGGGGGATCCTGGTGGTCCGCCTGCTCGCCAGGGGTTTGCGGCGGTCTCCCAGTCCCGCGGGAGGGGCGGAGGCCAAGGCCGCGCTCAAAGAAAGGGTCCTGCAAACCCCGATAACGATCTCTCACTTCCTCTATATCGGGTTCGTCCTGATTCCAGTGGGCGTGGGTGTGGGCGTCGGGGTCCAGGATCTGCTCGGCACCGGCGTTTCGTCGCTGCTGGCGTCCGTCCTGGCGGTCTACCTGACCTTTCGCCTTCCGCACTGGCTCGCCTGGCGGGTGCTGGGTCCGCGAGGATGGGTCCGTACCGCCGGAGTGGTGCTCCGGCTGGCGTTTCACCTGAGCCGCGACGACCGGAAGGGAGCGGTTCAGCTTCTCACGGCCGCCTACAGCCGGGGGTGGCAGCCGGGGCCGGGCAAAGTGACGTTCTGGACGGCGTTCGCCCTGGCCCTCAAGGCCGAGGAGGAGGATCCACGGCGCGCCGACCTGATCCTCGCCGGGATCCACCGGTTCGGTAAGCTTCCCCGTAACCGTCTGAAGAGTCAGGGCACGGAGCTCGTGGCCTGGCCCGCGCTCCGCCGGCACGACTGGCGGCGTGTCCAGCGACGCGTCGAGGAGGGGCGCGGCCGCGGCGTGCGCCTGCTGGGACTGATCGCCAGGGCCCATCTCGAGGCTCCGCCGTGGCCCCCTTTCCTCTGGCTTGCCTGGGTCCTGGCGCCAAACCGGCGGGCCACCCTGTCCTACGTCCGGGAAGCCCTGGCAGCGCGGCGAAAGTGGAGACCGGCGTCTCGCCCAGCGTCTCGTCCGGCGGAGGAGACCGGCAGCGTCTGGCTGCGTCATCTGCGGCTCCTCGAGCGGGCCGCCGGCGGCCGGACCGTCCGCGTGACCGAGCTGGAAGCTCTGGCCCGAGACTGGGAGGAGGCGCTGGAGAGTGCCGGACATTCCCGTCTCCTGGCCCGAGGGCTGGAGCTCGGGATGCAGGACGTCGCCCGCGCGGCGAGCGCCTTGCGGGAGTCCCTGGAGAGGGAGCTCGAAACTCTGGCGGCGGTGGCCGAAGGGGCTTGGAGCCAGGACACGAGAGCGGGGCTCGCCGGGCTCCTTCGCTCGCGCCAGATCGAAGGGCTCATCCAGCTCGCCGAGCGGGAGACGGCGGGCTTTCCCGCCAGCGGGGGTGTGGCCCGCGAGCTGGACCCGCCGCTCGTGGAGTTGGAGCGCTGGTACAGGTTCCAGCGCGACATCGAGCGGCTCCGCGCCGCGGGGGGGCGCGACGCGGTCCAGACCGCCTGGTTCAACGGCCTGCGCTACGTCGCCTGCAACTGGCCGGTCTATCTGGAGAGGACCAACGCCGAGGACTCCGCCTGGGCCTGCCGGGAGATGCATCTCTGGTGCGCGAGCCTCTCGGCGGAGGTCATGGACCAGCAGATCCATAGCCTGAGCACCGACAACGCGGCCCGCTATTTAGGCTGACGATCAAGCAGGATGACGAATCGAGCCACTGTAGTAGCATCTCCCGTCCGCTGGAGATGACCTTGCCATTCAAGCCCACGAAAACCCTCTGGATTCTCTTCGTCCTTCTCGCGCTCGCCGGCTGCCGTGGCAAGGAGGGAACGGAGAGCGCCGCCGCCGCGCCGGCCTCCAGCTTTCATGCGCCCCGGCGGGTGTTCTTCATCACGGTGGATACCCTGCGGGCCGATCACATGAGCCTGTACGGGTATCCGCGCGCCACCACGCCGAATCTCCAGAAGCTGGCGGCGAGCGGGGTGACCTTCGATCACGCGATCACCCAGTGGCCGAAGACGGGGAGCTCGTTCGCGGCGATGTTCACCGGGCTCTATCCGCACACCACCGGCCTCACCCATCGGGCGGCCCTGCGCATCCCCGACCCGTACCTGACGCTGCCGGAGCTCTTCAAGGAGCGGGGCTACCAGACCTTCGGCGTGGTCTCGAACGCCGTGCTCGGGGCGAATCTCGGCTGGGGCACCGGCTTCGACGAGTTCCAGGAGACCTGGGGGGGCGGCGAGTTCCCGGACGAGCCCAAGCGGTTCCGGCCGCTGGCGAGCGCTCCCCGGGTGAACGAGCTCGCCCTGCCGCTGCTCCGCAAGTACGCCAAGGCGGACCGCCTCTTCGCCTGGATCCATTACTCGGACCCGCACGCGCCCTACATCCTGCCGGAGGGGGAGAAGAACCCCTTCCTGAGCGACGCGGTTTTCCAGGGCCCCGGCGACCGCCCGATCCCGGCCCGTATCGTCGCCAAGGGGTACACCCTCGAAGGGCACACCGATCTCAAGTACTACGTGGCCCAGTACGATGCCAACGTCCTGGTGGTCGATCAGCACATCCAGAAGCTGCTCGACGAGATGCGCTCGCTCGGGCTGCTCGAAGACAGCCTGATCGTCTTCGCCGCCGACCATGGCGAGGAACTGGGGGAGCACAACTCCTGGTTCGAGCACGGGCCGCTGCCGTACAACACCACGGCCCACGTGCCGCTGTTCTTCGTGATGAATGGAGCTTTGATGAAAGGTGTCACGGCGGGGAAACGGATCGACCGGCCGGTGGAGCTGGTCGACCTCTATCCGACCCTGCGGGACGCCATCGCGCCGGACCGCCAGATCCCCGGCATCGAGGGGCACAGCCTCTGGCCGCTGATCAGAGGGGATCGGACCGGTGGGGATCGGACCGGCGAGGCCGATCTCTTCCGCGAAGCGTTCTCGGAGGCCGGGCACCATCCGAACCTCTACCACAGCGTCCAGGAGGGCACCTGGAAGCTGGTCTTCAACTCGGGCGGCAAGCACTCCCGCGCCGCCGACTCGCCCACCGGCGGCTTCGAGCTCTACGATCTGAAGGCGGACCCCCTGGAGACGAACAACCTCGCCGCCACCCATGCCGACGAGGTGCGCCGGCTGAAGCGCGCCCTGGTCGAGTGGATGCGGAAGGCCCGCGCCAGCGGCGAGGAGGAAGAGGTGAACGGGGAGACGGAGCGGGCGCTGAAGGCGCTCGGGTACGTGAACTAGGGAAGGGGAGGGCTACGTCCCCGCCGGCTTCGACTGCCCGAAGTTCGCCGACAGGACCGCGAGGTCGAGGCCGTCGATCCGGCCGTCGTCGTTGAAATCGGCCGTGGCGTTGTAGTGGGTGTCGCCGCGCAGGGAGCCGAAGTGGAGGCCGAAGGTGATGAGGTCGGCGCCGTCCACCCGGCCATCCTGGTTGATGTCCCCCTGGAGAGCGTTGGCCGCCCCCTGGATCGTGAAGCGGGAGATCACGCGATCGATCGTGTTGGGCGGCGTTGCGAGGTCGCGCGACCGGAGGGATACGTTCACGGTGCCGCTGAGGGGAGCCGGGGACTGATAGGTGAGCGTGGCATGCATCGCCGTCCCCTGCGGAACGGCCGCGACCTGCTGTCCGTTGACCAGCAGGAAGGTGTTCGCGAGGTCGATGCCGAGGCCGAAGTCCCAGACATTCACCAGGATCGTCTCGTCGGGCTTGACCTTGGTGGCGCCGTTCACCGGACTGATGGTCCCGGGCACGGGGGGGATGGTGTCGATCCCCTGGATGACGTTGAAGAAGAGCCGCGCGAGAATGTCGTACCCCGCTGCGTTGGGGTGGCCCACGTGGTCGTCCGGGTCTTTGCTGTAGAAGCTGCCGAAGAGGTTCGGCAGGTTGCGGAAGACCTCGTTGGGATCGGCCTCGCGCCGGCCGCGGAAGCCCGCGAGGTTGCGGATGCGGCCGTTGAGCTGCTCGGTCAGGAGATTGTCGCCGTCGACCTTGGCATCGGGCGGACGGGGGATGACCGTGGCGTGGATCACACCCATGCCGAGCGCTTCGGCTTTGTCGGCCATCGCATCGAGATCGCCAATGGTGGTCTCGAGGGAGATGTCCCGGTTGATGTTGTTCGTCCCCTCCATCAGGATCAGCACGTCGCCGAGCTTGCCCGTGGCAAGGACGCCATCGATGCGTTCGATCCCCATCGGGGTCTTCTCGCCGGGGACCCCGAAGTTCTTGACCGTGGCGCTCACGCCGGCCGCCTGAAGGAGCGACTGCAGGCGCGGCGGATAGCCCGTTTCGGTCCGCGTCGGATCGTCTCCGATCCCGGCGGTGATGCTGTCGCCGAAGGCGATATAGGTCTTCCCGGTCGTCTGCGCGGCCAGGGGCAACCCCACTACGGAGCCCAGGAGGACGGCGGCGGACGCGAGACGGGGGAATCTCACGGCACTTTTTCCAGAGATGCCGAAGCCTGCCGCTTCTCGGCGGGCCAGCGCATCCGGACCGTGCTCCCCTCGAAGGTGACCACGGGGCGGTCCAGCGGGGAGGCGACCGTCGCCCGGGCCTTCACGCGTCCCGCGGCGTCGAGGTCGAGCACCGTCCAGGCGTGGGGCACGGCGTTGACGTAGAGCAGCCGCGAGCCGCCGAGGAACTTCGGGAAGAGCGAGCCGGCGGGAGCGGCCGCGCGCTCGTCGCGCCAGCCTTCGCCCTTGAAGCGGGCCATCCGCATCTCGTAGCTCTTGCCGTCGAAGTGGTTCCAGGCGATCAGGGCGCCGCCGTCCGCGGTGGCGGTGAGAGCGGGGGTGATGTCCGGCACGGAGTTGCCGGGCGAGAGGCGCTTCACCGGCTGCCAGGCGTTGCCCGCGCGGCGGGCCCAGACGATCTCGTCGTCCTCACCGTCGAAGGCGCTCCAGGCGAGCAGCCAGGAGCCGTCTGTCAGCACGGCGCCGGCCAGCGCGACCTGGCTCCCCGGACCCGGGAAGGAGACGAGCTCGGGGACCTGCCAGCGCTGCCCGTTCCAGAGGGCGGAGCGCACGGAGAGGGAGCGGTCGTCCTCCCCTTCGAGCCAGGCGAGGCCGGCGAGCCGGCCGCCATCCACCAGGAAGACCGGTCCGCGCCGCTGCCGCCCTTCCTGCCCGGGGGGCTCCGCCAGCGGCCGGGAGGCGCGGTCGTTGCCGCGCAGCAGGAACAGCCGCTGGCGGCCGCTCGCGTCCCGCACGGTTCCGGCGGCCACCCAGCCGCCGTCGATCGCCGCCAGGGCGGTGAGCTCGGCGCGCTCCGGCAGGAGCACCTGCACCGCGCGTCCTCCCGGCAGCTCGATCCGGGCGCCGCCCGCCGCGGCGAGCAGCGTCAGGGCCTCATGATCGCTGAACGTACGAAACGCCTGGACAGGCTCGTCCTGGCCGAATGCGGCGACGGCGGAGCAAAGGAGGAAGCCGGTGAAGATCCCCCTGAACAAGCGGACGGGTCGTGTACGCACGTAAGGTATCCTACCGCAGTTCCGGAACCCTCGCCGGAGTGGAGAAATTTCGTCTTGTCCTCAAGAAACTGCTACCGCTTACTCTCTGCGATCGCGCTCTGCGCCCTGGCTCTCGGTTGCCACCGGGCTCCCGAGGTGCCGGTCCATCGCGGCCCGATCGTGCTGATCACCATCGACGCCCTGCGGGCGGACACCGTCGGAGCCCTCGGCGGACCTGCCAAAGTGATGCCAGCGCTCTCCGGTTTCGCCCGGGAGGCGACCTGGGCCGGCCGGGCGATCTCGCCGTCGAGCTGGACGGTGCCGTCGATGGCCTCGCTGTTCACCGGCTTCCAGCCCTGGCGGTCGCGGAGCTGGGCCAGCGACCGCTCGGTGCTCGACGACCGGTTCGTCACTCTCCCGGAGTCGCTGAAGCACGCGGGGTACCGCACCGCCGCCTTCCGCTCCAACCACTGGCTGGAGTCGCAGTTCGGCTACTCCCAGGGGTTCGACGACTTTCGCTATCTGAAAGAGGGGAAGCGGGCCGAGCGCTACCTGGAGGATCTCAAGGGGGGGCGGGACTTCGTCTGGATCCACATCCTGGCGCCGCACGCGCCGTACGTCCGCCGCGATGTTCTCCTCGACCGGCTCGACGAGATCCCGCCCGATCTCCCGAAGCAGGTGCGCCCGCTCGACCTCGAGCCCTACTACGACCCGGCGGTGAAGCTGCCGGCGGATCAGGAGCGGACCTTCCGGGCCATGTACCGGCTCAACGCCGCCTACGCCGACCAGGTGCTCTCCCGGCTGCTGGCCGCGCTGAAAAAGAGCGGCCAGTGGGACAAGACCCTCCTCGTCGTCACCTCCGACCATGGCGAGGAGTTCGGCGAGAACGGCCAGATCGCCCATGGCGGCAATCTCGGGCACGTGCTGGTCGAGGTGCCGCTCGTGGTCAAGCTGCCGGCAGGCTTCCAGCGCAGGCTCGCGATGCCGGCCAGCCACGTCGCCAACGTGCGGGTGGCGCCGACGCTGATCGAAGCCGCCGGCGGCAAGCCGGAGCCCGGCGTCGCGCCCAGCCTCTTCCAGCCGTTCGACAAGGGAGCGCTCTCGGAGCTCTACCTGGGCGACGGCGTCAACCGTTTCTCGCTGGTCGATGGGGATCTCCAGCTCCTCTGGGAGAGCCGTTTCGCGCCTCCCGAGCCGGACTACTACCGGGCTCGCTACGCGGGGATCGGCGGCACCCCCGAGCCGCCGCTGGCCGAGCCGGTGCAGGCGATCTTCGGCCGGCTGGAGAAGGCTTTCACCAGCGTCCTGCCGCTCTCCGGCCGGCGCGGCGATCCGCCGCGGCTCACCCTGGTGCGCTGGAGCGCGGGGAGCGTCCAGCCGGTGAACGACCCGCGCGAGGTCAATCGCATGGCCCGGCGGCTCAAGAACGCCTGGCTGGCCGCCAACGGCTCCGAGGTGGCGCCGGGCCGTTCCACGGGTCACCAGCCCAAGCTCACGCCGAAGGAAGAGGAAGATCTGAAGGCGCTGGGGTATGTGGCGGGGGGGAACTGAGGGCCGCCGCCCCCGCCCGGGCCTCAAGGCCCGGGCTACGCCGGAAACGAAAAGCCGGCTGAAGGAGGGCGCTCCCGCCGAGCAGGCCGGAGGCGGAGAGCCGGCGCGGTTTCGACTCCTTCAAGGCCGTGCCGGAGCCGGCCCCGGCCGCCACGAATAGATCTCCAGGCCGTAGCCGCGCGGGCGGTCGTCCGGGGTCGAGGGGACCCGCACCCGCAGCTCGGTCCCGGTCAGCGCGAAGCGCGGGCTGGTCCGAAACAGGCGGTTGAGGCGGCGGCCGGTGTCGAACACCGCCACTGGCTGGCCGCCCGGATCGAGCCGCAGCTCGTACGCTCCGCGGTCCTCCGAGTCGCGGGGGATCCAGAGCAGCAGCGAGACAGTCTCTCCCGGCCGGGCGATCCCGGCGGGCAGGCGTCCCACCAGATAGGGCGGGTCCCCCTCCGGACGCCTGACCAGGAGATCGACGGGATCCCGGGCGAGCGTCCAGGGGTGGCGGAGGATCACCAGCGGCTCGCCGCGGCGGCGGAACCAGAGGTCGTCGACGATCTCGACCTGGTCCTTGCGCAGACGGGCGACGCGGGCGCGGTAGAAGTCGGCGCTGGGTCCCTGGAGCCGCCGTTGCGGAAAGATCTCGACGTCCGCCCGGTCGAGGAAGTCCGGTGCCAGGGCGGTGAGCCGGGGCACCGGGGTCAGCAGCGGCCGGCGGGGCTTGCCGCCGCTTTCGAAGGCGTCGATCCCCCGTTCGTAGACGACGTGGCGCAGACCGACCGGATCGAGCTCGGCGAGCAGCGCGTCGTTGGTCCTCTCGAACGTGGTGGGCACCACGCGGGTGTAGACGATCGATCCCTGCTGCGCGAGGAGGGCGGCGCCCACCGACAGCCCGGCCAGCGCCGAGACTGGCCGCCAAGCCAGCCAGGGGAGGCGGGCGGTCAGCCATCGCCAGAGCTCCACGAGGACCCAGGCGGCCACGAGCGAGGAGAAGGGGGCGACCGGCAGGTAGTTCTGGCCGCGGAACAGCGTCATCCCCAGCGCGTGGAGGGCGGAGTAGCCGAGGAGCAGGCTGAGAACGAGGATCGATCCGAGGCGCCGTTCGCGGCCGTCCTCCGGAGAGGGACGGAAAATCCTCCAGAGGAGACCGGCGACGCCGAGCGCCACGAACGCGGCGACGATCGGGCCGTGCTGTTCGATCAGGAATTGCACCTGCCGCTCGAACACCACCCAGTGGTTGCTCCGCTCCTGGACCCCCTTGGCCGCGTAGCCGTTGACCAGCTTGGGGATGAACTCGAACACCACGTCGAGGAACGGATTGAGCGCCACGAAGGTGACCACCGAGGCGACGCCCGCGAGCAGCAGCCAGAACCACTGCCGGCGGTCGCGCCGCCCCTCGGCGAGGACCGCGGCGGTGATCGGGATCGCCCCCGCGATCCCCGTGTACTTGGTCGAGACGCCGAGCCCGACCCCAAAGCCCACCAGCAGGAAACGGCGGAGGGAGGGGCGGAAGGCGGCGCCGAGCGTCCAGTAGAAGGTCAGCGTCACCAGGAAGATGACGAGGATGTCCGGCTTGAACTCCGACGAGCTCAGCACGTGGCGGCCGAACGCCGCCAGAATGGCCGCCGCCAGCAGCCCCACCCCGGATGAGTAGACGCGCCTGCCGATCAGAAAGAGGACCCAGAGGCTCAGCGTCCCGTAGATCACGTTGATCATCCGGCAGAGCCAGTAGGCGGTCGGGGAGTAGCCGTCGCTCGTCGTCCTGTAGATCGAGAACGGCTCGTAGCGGGTGACCTGGAAGAGCCACTGGCTGGCGGCGAGCACGGCCGTCTGAGGCAGGTAGGAGAGGCTCAGGTAGAAGGCGTGCCGGGGACGGAACTCGCCGTGGAGGAGCAGCCCGGAGACGTTCTTCAGCGGGAAGCGCTCGTCGTAGTACCGGCTGGCGTTGAGCCTCTGGCTGGCGTCCCAGGTCCGCAGGGCGAAGCTGATGAGGAGCAGCCCGAGGAGGGCGATCCCGATCCATCGCTTCGGCTCGGCTTGGGAGTCGGATGGGACCATGGGTGTGAGGGTAGGCAGTGAGATTGCCGGGAATTCGCGGCGGATGGTAGCATGCCGCGTTCCTCTTCAAGCGCTTCCCCGCGGGCTCCTCGGGCTTTCTTGCGACAATTCTTATCATGTCCAGCAGCGATCGAGACGTCAGCCCCAGCATCCTGATCTGCCTGCTCTACTACGTCCCGCATCGGACGGGTCTGACGCTCTACGTGCGGCAGCTCGCCGAGGGGCTGGCGGCGCGCGGCCACCGGGTCACCGTCCTCTGCGCCCGCCACTCCGCGGACACGCCGCTCGGCGAGTCGGTCGAGAACGGCGTCCGGGTGGTCCGCCTCTGGCCGCTCCCCTTCGGCATCAGCCGCGGCATGATCCTGCCCGGTTATCCCAGGGCGCTCGCCCGGCTGATCCGGGAGCACGACGTGGTGAGCGTCCACACGCCGATGCTGGAGACCGCCCTGATCGGGCTCGCCGCCCGGGCGGCGGGCAAGCGGGTCGTCGTCACCCATCACGGCGACCTGGTGCTGCCCGCGGGGGCGCTCAACCGGATCATCACGACGGTGATGTTCGCCTTCTACCGCACCCTGGCGAACGCGGCGCCGGCGCTGGTCTGCCACACGCTGGACTACGCCCGGCATTCGGAGTACCTGAGCCCCTATCTGGAGAAAGTGGTGGTCATCCCGCCCTTCGTCGACGTGCCGGTGCCGGATGCGGAGAAAGTGCGCGAGCTGCGCCAGGCCTGGGCCCCCGATGGCGGGCCGATCATCGGTTTCGCCGGCCGTTTCGTCGAGGAGAAGCGTCCGGACCTGCTGATCCGCTCGCTGGAAGTGGTCAATCGCACCTTTCCCGGCGCGCGGATCGTCTTCGCCGGCCAGCACGAGATCCCCTACGAGACCTACTGGCCGCGCCACCAGCCGCTGGTGGACCGTTTCCGGGACCAGCTCGTCTTTCTGGGGATTGTTCCCTCAACCCAGGAGATGGCGGACTTCTACGCCGCCTGCGATGTCCTCGCCTTGCCGAGTGACACCGAGTGCTTTGCCCTGGTGCAGGTCGAGGCCATGCTCTGCGGCACTCCGGTGGTGATGACCGACACCCCCGGCGGCCGAGTCCCCGTACAGCTCACCGGCATGGGAAAGATCGTGCCGCGCGACGACTGGCGAGCCCTGGGCGAGGGGATCGTGGAGGTTCTGAGCGACCGCGAGCGCTTCGTCCAACCGGTCGAGGAGATCGAGCGGCATTTCTCGGCCGAGGTGACGATCGGGAGGTACGAGGAGCTGTTCCGGATGTATGGGGTGGCGGGGGTGGAGAGGGACACGCCCGGGATTGAAATCCCGGGCTACCCACGGCCGTCCTCCGGACTCCAAAAAGCGGATCTTGAAGCCCCGGTCAGGGGCGTTCGTCGGTAGCCCGGGATTTCAATCCCGGGCGGCCTTCCGTGCCTTCAAACACAGATTGACCGTCGACCGCCCCGGCGGTTCGTTCATCCGGTTCCCGCGGTCGATCCGGTTCAACATTCTGAGCCCCAGATTGACCGGGTGGAGCGGGCTGCCGCCGTCCTGGTCGAAGCTGCCGCGGTCCGCCACGTCGGCGAGGCCGCGGCCGAAGATCCCGGATTCGAGGAGCGGCTTGCCAAGCCCGTAAAGCAGGTTGTGGACGAACGGGAAGGCGTAATGGGTGAAGGAGCGCTCCTCCTCGACCTCGAAGCCTGCCGCGAGCGCCGCCTGCCGCAACTTCTTCGGCGTGTACAGGCGGACGTGGAAGGCCCAGATGCCGGCGAGCGGCCCTCGGCCGATGTGGGTGTGGAAGAGCGTCTCTAGGGTCTTGTTGATCGGGTCCCACCAGAAGGGGTAGTTCGCGTGGGGCACGGTGAGGAGGGCCAAGCCGCCGGCCTTCAGCACGCGGCGGATCTCCTTGAGGGCGTCGACGTCGCGGTCGACGTGCTCCAGGATCTCGGAGAGGATGACGGCGTCGAAGGTCTCGTCCGGGAAGGGGAGGTCATAGATCGAGGCGTTGCCCACCAGGATCGACGGGAGGTGAGCGGTGTTGCGCCGCGCTTTCCTTAGATAGGGGAGCTCCAGATCGACCCCGAAGAGCCGAGCGGTCCCCAGGTGGCGCAACATCTTGAGGTAGAATCCGCGGCCGCATCCGCAGTCGAGGATCGTCTGGCCGTCCGTCGGCCCCAGCCACTCGAAGATCGTCCACGCCCGCCGCTTGAAGGCCATGTCGGCCTCCTTGCGGGTGAGATACTCGTAGGCGGCGGGCTCGGCCATCGGGCGGGATCTTACTCCGGGTGGTGCTAGCATCGGGAAGCCTTGAGTAAGAACTCCCTCGTCGGCCTCATCCCCGGCGCCGGCCGGGCCGAGCGGCTGGGACCTTTGCCGTGCAGCAAGGAGCTGCTGCCGATCGGCTTCCGGGAGACCTCCCGCGGGCCGGCTCCCAAGGTGGCGGGGCACTATCTGCTGGAGCGGTTCCGGACGGCTGGGGTGCGGCGGGTCTTCATGGTGCTCCACGAATCCAAGCAGGACGTTCCCCGCTACTTCGGGACCGGGGAGATCGCCGACGTGGCGCTCGCCTATCTATCCATCCCCGGATCGCGGAGCGTGCCGGAGACGCTCGACCGGGCGTTCCCGTTCGTCGAGGAGTCGATCGTGGCTCTCGGCTTCCCGGACGTGATCTTCGAGCCGGCCGACGCCTATGCTCCCCTGATCGAGCGGCAGGCGGCGACGGAGGCCGACCTCGTCCTCGGGCTCTTCCCGACCGAGCGGTTCCGCTCCACCGACATGGTCGAGCTTGGGGAGGACGGTCGGGTGGTCCGCGTCGAGGTGCGGCCGGAGAGCACGGCGCTCCGCTACAACTGGCTGATCGCGGTCTGGAGCCCGATCTTCACCCGCTTCCTCCATGAGGCCGTGCGGAATGCGCCGTCCGACAGAGGGGAGTTCCAGATCGGCGCCGTGGTGCGGTCCGCCGTCGAGGCCGGGCTCCACGTCGAGGGGATCGAGTTCCCGGCGGGGCGGTACCGCGACGTCGGGACTCCCGAGGAGCTGGCGGCGGCCATCCGCGAGCACGCTCGGCTCCCCACAAGTATTTCCTAAGTACTGCCTGAGAAGCGCCTGAGGTAAGATACGCCGCCGTTCCGGCGTTCCGAGCCTCTCCCTATGACGAAACCGAACACATCCAAGGTCCGCCTCGCCGTCGTCGGCTGCGGCGCCGTCGCTCAGATCCACCATCTGCCCGCTATCGCGGCCTCCAACCGGGTCGAGGCCGCCGTGCTCGTGGACGCGGACGAGAAGCGCGCCCGCGCCCTTGCCGAGCGTTTCGGCGTGCCCGAGGTGGCGACCGATTTCAAGGGCCTCCCCGGGAAGGTCGAGGCCGCCGTCGTCGCTCTGCCGAACAGCCTGCACGCGCCGGTCTCGATCGACCTGCTGCGGCGGGGCGTTCACGTGCTGGTCGAGAAGCCGATGGCGATGAACGTGCGCGAGTGCGACGAGATGATCGACGCCGCCCGGACCGGCCGCGCCGTGCTGGCGGTGGGGCTCGATTTCCGTTTCTTCGACGCCTCGCTGTTCGTGCGCAACCTGCTGCGCGACGGCCTGATCGGCGAGATCCGCGGCTTCGACCTGCGCCAGGGGGTGATTCCCCGCTGGCCCTTCGCCACCGACTTTCTGCTCAAGAAGGAGATGGCGGGCGGCGGCGTGCTGGCCGACTTCGGCGTCCACGTGCTCGACCTGCTGCTCTGGTGGCTGGGGGATCTGACCGTGAACAGGTACCGGGACGACGCCATGGGCGGTGTCGAGTCGGACTGCGAGATGACCCTCGCCACTGCCGCCGGCATTCAGGGGGAGGTCGAGGTCAGCCGCACGCGCACCCTCCGCAACACCTGCGTCTTCGAAGGGGAGCGGGCGAAGCTCGAGGTCGGCATCTGGGATCCCGATCCCGAGATCCGCCTCTCGATCGCCGGCAGCGAGGTCTCTCTGGCCGGTCATGCCCGTGATGATCGAGGCTCGGCACTCAACTTCACCGACGTCTTCGTGCGGCAGATCGACGACTTCGCGCGCGCGATCCGCCTGCGTCGCGAGCCGTTGATCCCGGGAGCCGAGGGGCGCCGGTCGCTGGCCCTGATCGAGACCTGCTACGCGCAGCGCCAGCTTCTGGAGCTCCCCTGGTCGGTCGTCCCCGTGTCGAGGGAGCGGGCGTCGTGAGCCTCGCCGGCCGCAGGGTGCTGGTCACCGGCGCCACCGGCTTCATCGGCGGCCGGCTGGTCGAGCGCCTGATTGTCGAGCATGGCGCCGAGGTTCGCGTCCTGGTGCGCAATCTGGCGGCGGCGGCCCGCCTCGCCCGCTTTCCGGTGACCGTGCTGCGCGGCGACATCACCAGCTCCCCCGATCTCGCGGTGGCCATCCAGGGGTGCGACGCCGTCTTCCACTGCGCCTACGGCACCTCCGGCAGCCAGAAGCATCGCGCCTACATCAACCGCGAGGGGACGCGGCGGGTGCTGGAGGCGTCGCGGGCCGCCAACGTCGGACGCATCGTCTACCTGAGCACGCTGATGGTCTACGGGCAGACCACCGACGGCGACCTCGACGAGACCGCTCCCCGGCGCCGCTTCGGCAACGCCTACTCGGACAGCAAGCTGGAGGCCGAGCAGATCGCTCTCTCCTCGGGGTTGCCGGTCGCAGTGCTGCAGCCGACGGCGGTCTACGGACCCTACGGCGGGGTGTGGACCGAGTCGGTGATCCGGGCGCTCAAGGCCGGCCGGCAGATCCTGATCAACGGCGGCGAGGGCCTGGGCAACGCCGTCTATGTGGACGACCTGGTGAGCGCCATGCTCCTCGCGGCGGTCCAGGACGCGGCGGTGGGGGAGGCATTCCTGATCTCCGGCGAGGAGCCGGTGACCTGGCGGGAGCTCTACGGCCGTTTCGAGCGGATGCTCGGGATGGAGCGGCGGACGGTCGACATGACGGAGGCCGAGGCGCTCGCCTTCTGGCGCCAGTGGAAGCGGGCGCAGCCGCATGCGGTGGGGGAGGCGCTTCGCATCCTCAAGTCGGAGCAGCCGATCCGCGAGCGGATCGAGCGCACCCGCGAGGGGGTCTGGCTGCGCGAGATGGCGAGCACGGTGCTGCCGGAGAGCGTGCAGCAGCGGATCAAGGCCGGCCTGGGGAGTGGCGGCCGGCCGTCCCGCGTCGCCGCCGAGCTGCCGATCCACCCGTTGAGCCCCGAGATGATCGGCTTCTTCCGCCCCCGGACCCGCGTCCGGATCGACAAGGCGAAGCGGCTCCTGGGCTACCGGCCGGCCTTCGATTTCGAGACCGGCATGGACCTCACCGAAAAATGGGCGCGCTGGGCGAACCTCCTCTAGACGTGCCGGGCGGGGAGGGCGGCGGCACCACCGAGCAGCGCATCCTGCGCTCGACGTTCGCCTCCTACGCCATCCAGCTCGCGCGGCTGGGGATCAACTTCGGAGCGAAGATCGCCCTCGCGCGGCTGATCATCCCCGACGGGCATGGCCTTTACGAGCTCGCCCTGCGGATCGTGACCGTCGCCTCCGCCGTCCGCGACCTCGGCCTGCCGTACCACCTGGTGCGCGACAAGCGCCGCCCCTACGGCACGGTCCTCGCCGTCACCGCGACGCTCGGCGTCGTGATCACTCTCCTGCTGATCGCGGTGGCGCCGGCCGCCGGCCGCTTCAACCCCGAGCTGCCGCTGGTGCTGCGGGTCTTCGCCGTCTGGGTCCTGCTGGACGGTCTCGCGGTGGTGCCTCGCGCCTTCTTCGAGCGGGAGCTGAAGATCGGTAACCTGATCGCTCCGGAGATCTGGCGCGGCATCGTGATCGCCGCCGTCGCGGTGGGGCTCGCCTGGCTGGGGTGGGGAGTCTGGAGCCTGGTGATCGCGGACCTCCTGGGCGCCGCGCTGCTCGCCGGCTACTCCTGGGCGAAGGCCTGGGGCAGGATCCCCTTGCGATTCGAGCCGGACCTGATCTCCGATCTCGTCCGCCGGAGCCGGTTCCTTTTCCTCATCTGGCTCACCCTGCAGCTCGTCAACTATATCGACATCTACATCATCGGCTGGTTCAGCGACACCGCCACGGTCGGGCTCTACGCCCGCGTTTACGGTTACGCCTTCCTGGTGGCGACGATCGTCTACCCCCGCGCGCTCTTTCCGACACTGGTCGAATATCTCGAGGACCGTCCCCGGTTCCTGGAGTTCTTCCGGCTGAGCACGATCCAGCTCCTGGGCTGCCAAGTCGTGGCGAGCTATTTTCTGTTCTTCAACGCGGAGAAGGTGATCCTGATCCTGCTGGGGGAGAACTGGCTGGCCGCGGTGCCGATCCTGCGAGTGATCGCGTTCATCCCGTTCTTCGATCAGTTCACCATTCTCGGCGGCGAGATGCTCAAGGCTCAGCACCGGGACCGCTCCTGGTTCGGGATCGAGCTGCTCAACCTGATCTCCCTGTTGGGTTTCGGGATCTGGTTCACCCAGCTCTGGGGGGCCCCGGGGATGGGGGCGGCGAACTATCTGCTGATCGGGAATCTCGTGATGGCCTGGGAGGTCGCCCGCGTGTTCGGCCCGCGCTTCCGCACGCTCCTGGGCGACCTCGCCCTGCTGTATCTCATTCCGTTGCCATTTTTCGCTCTCGCCGCCTGGCTCTTCGCGCCGGGGAGCTGGGAGCGGTTCTTCGTCTCCGTGATCGCCGCCGCCCTCGCCGCCAGCGGGCTCGCGGCGCGGTACTGGCGGCCGTTCCGGACGTTCTTCACGCAGGCTCCCTTGCAAGGATAGAGAATGGATCAACCGTCTTCCCGGAAATTTTCTTTCGGTCTGGCCGTCCTGCTGCTCGTCTTCGGGCTCTGGGCGGGATGGTTCATCCATCGCTCCTCGTTCGAGGTCGAGGGGCAGCGCTACTACTCCCTGTTCGACGACGCGATGATCTCGATGACCTACGCCCGCAACCTGGTCGAGGGGCACGGGCTCGAATGGGCGCGGTGGGGGGAGCCGGTCGAGGGGTTCACCCATCCGCTCTGGACCTTCCTGATGATCCCGGTCAACGCGCTGCCGATCCCGCTGCGCGAGCGCAGTCTGCCGATCCAGCTCCTCTCGCTGCTGACCCTCGCCGGCACCGTGATCGCCTCCCGCCGCCTGATGCTCGATCACTTTTCGCCCCCGGGAGCGCGGCACTGGATGCCCGCCGCCGTGCTCACAGCCTTCTACTACCCGCTCGCCTACTGGGCGCTGATGGGGATGGAGACCGGCCTGCAGGCGCTGCTCACGGTGCTCGCCGTCCAACTCGCCCTCTCGACGGCTCACTCCGGACGCGACCATAACCTCGCCCTGTGGATCGTCTGCGCGGCGTCCTTCCTGCTGCGGATGGACATGCTGCTGCTGGTCGCCGCGGTCCAGCTCTACGTGCTTCTACAGGGAGGGTTCTGGCAGGTGAGGAAGCGGAGCTGGCTCGCCGGCTTCGGGATCTTCTGCGCCATGACTCTCGCGTACGGCGTCTTCCGCTGGGTCTACTACCACGACCTGCTGCCGAACACGTACTACCTCAAGCTCACCGGCGTGCCGCTCGCCGTGCGCCTGCTGCGCGGTCTCGTGGTCATCACCCAGTTCCTGCGCGACCACCTAGCGGTGATGCTGGTCGCGGGGATCGGGCTCGGCGTCTTCCTGCGGCGGAACCGCCGGCTGATCCTGCCGGCGGTGATCTTCGCTCTCTATTGCGCCTACAGCGTCTATGTGGGCGGTGACGCCTGGGACGGCGACCTGCCGATCCGCGCCAACCGCTTCATCGCCTTCGTCGTGCCGCTCCTCTTCGTGCTGTTCAACGCCACGCTCAACGAGGCGCTCGCGGCCTGGCGAAGCCGAAGGGGATCGGTTGAGGACGATCCGGCCGGGCGCTTCGTCCTCGCCGCCGCGACCGCCGCCGCCCTGCTGCTCGTCGACGGGCTCTGGCTCTCTCCGCGGGCGGACCTTTTCTGGCGCGAGGTCACGCTGACCGATCGCCCGCCGGTGACCAGCCGTCACCAGCGGGTGGTCGCCGGGATTCTGGGCTTCCGGCGGTTCGTCCAGCCCGGCGCCGTGGTGGCCACCGCGTGGGCCGGCATTCCCGCCTATTTTTCCGATTACAAGATGATCGACATCCTCGGCTACAACGACCGCACCATCGCGCACATGCAGCCGATCGTGCAGCTCGACGAGGACCATTTCGACACCTTCCGGCCCGGCCACACGAAATGGAACGAGTTGCGGCTGCTCAACGAGCAACGGCCCGACGCCTTCTTCCAGATCTGGGGGATACGGCGCGGCATGGGGAGGGTGGCGGACGTCTTGCCGAGCTATGGCTACCGGAAGGTGTCTGGCTTCTGGGTGCGGTCGGATTCCCCCTACATCCTCAAGGGCGTCCGGGTGCCGCCGGTGGCTCCCGCCGGCGGCGACCTGGACGACGCGGCGAATCAGTAGGGCACGAACTCGATCCGCAGGTTCGAGTACTGCCAGCCGTAGCTCGGCACCTCGGGGCCTTCCTGGCCGGGATAGTGGCCGAACTCCACCGTCATGCCCGTCGTCGGGATGTCGAGCACCCCGTTCGGGGCCGTGCTGGGGAACTGCAGGGTTTTCACCGTCGCTCCGTTGGAGGAGAGCACCGCCGTGACCGTCCCGTGCTCGGCGTCGTAGGTGTACTTCAGGTGGTAGCGCTGCCCCTGCACCCAGGCGACCCCCTGGTCGTCCTGGGTGGTGTTGGCCGGCGGCAGGTCGACGTTCTGCGCCGCCTTGAGTGACATCTTGGGCGGGCTGAAGGCGTTGACGTTGGCGAACGTGTTGCTGCGGAACTTGGCGCGATAGAGCCAGACGATCGCGTGGTTGCCCGGGCTCTTCGACCGGTTCCAGGGGCCGGGGACGAAATCCATGTCGAGGACCATGCGCCGGGCCGGCATCGCCTTCGCGAGCCCGATCTTGTACGTCTTCTTCTCATTGCCGGTCGTGACGGTGTGGAACAGGCCGGAAACGGAGTAGACGACCGAGCCAGTGGTAGACGGCGGCGGCTCATTGGTGCCGCCCGGTCCGGTCAGCGTCGAGGCGCCCGAGGCGGAGGGGGTGATGAAGAGGATCTGCGAGTTGGCCTGGCTGAACAGCGTCGCATAGGTGTAGAACGGCTGGTTGCAGCTCACCTCCGCGCGCGCGTCGGCCGCCTGCTGCTCGCCGAGCAGACTGAAGGCGTCGTTGAAAGAGCGCAGCGAAAGCGGCTTGAACGTCAACGTCGCCGGGCCGCCGATCGGCGAGCCGTCGGCGCGGACGAACTTGATGACGCATTGCGCGGCCTGCTTGCCGAGGTTGACGACCCCCAGACTGGTGATGTCGCCCCGGGCAGGGTCGCGGCGCAGCCCCAGGACCACCGCCGTCTTGTCGGCGTCGAACATATTGTCCGAGGAGATCAGCGGGACCGGGCTCACCGAAGAGCTCAGCGCGTCGGCCGAGGTATTGAACAGGCGGGCGTCGACCGACATCGCGGCGCTGGCGTTGATCTCCAGGAGGCCGGATTTGCCAGGGGTGCTGACGCCGCCGAGGACCGAGGTGCGTCCCGCGGCGAGGGGAGTCTGCGCCGGCGGCGTGGAGGGGCGCTGCGTGCCGTCGCTCTCGGCGTTCAGGAACGCCGTCGTATACGGGCGCTGGTCGGAGCCGCCGTTGGTGATCCAGATCTGAATCGCGTGCGTGCTCCCGGTCGAGCTGATCGGATCGGGGACCGGAACATAGACCGCGCCGGCAAAGGCGGCTCCGGCCGTTCCCAACAGCGCGATGCTGGCAGAAACGGCGGCACAAGCAACTCCGAGACGAGCGGCGAGCGGCTTCCTCATCGGATCCATCCTCCTCAGACGGCGTACTGCAATATATTGAAACATCCGTATGGTATAGCCGCAAGGGACGGAACGCAACCCCAAAAGCAGCGAGCCCGCCACCGCGCGCGTTTCGCGCACGGGAGGCGGGCTCGAGTGTTGACCGGAAAGATACCGGCCGGAAAGAGATCGGTCAGATCGCCGGCGTGATCTCGACGTGGAAGTTGGCGAACCTCCAGCCCAGGCTCGACACCTCGGGGAGCTCCTGATTGTTGTAGTTCCCGAACTCGGCCACCAGGCCGGTCCCCGGCACCATGATCGAACGGTTGCGGGCGGTGCCGTCATACTGCCCGCCCTTCACCAGCTTGCCGCCCTGGTAGATGCCGTAGGTGACCTTGTTGTCCAGCGCGCTGTAGAGGAGGCTGACGTGATAGGTCTGCCCCTGGTGGAACGCGAACCCGACCCTGGCGCTGGTGCTGTAGCGCGCCGGCAGATCGAGGTTCTGGGCGGACTTGAAGTTGTTGTTGTTCGGCCCGAAGGCGTTGACGTTGGCCAGGGTGTTGCTGCGGAACCGGCCGCGGTGGAAGAAGATCAGGTTGTGCGCGCCCTTCTTCAGCCGCGGGTTCCAGGGGCCGGCCACGATGTCGAACTCGGCGCTGATGCGGGACGCGTTCAACGCCTTGGGCACCGGGACGCGGAGGATTTTCTTGGGAATCGCCTTGGTGGCGAGATGGAAGCTGCCGCTCTGGGTGAAGGTGATGATCGAGCCGGTGGCCGCCGGCGCCTTCCGCGCCTTGACCTTCTCGATGGCATCCGCCGGATTATCCGCCGGGTTGATGAAGGAGACCTCAGAGGTCTTGCTGTCGACCATCGCGGCCAGCGCGTAGAACGGCTGGTCGCACGCGACCCTGGCGGTCGCCGCGGCCTCGCCGCGCAGCCCGAGGGCGTCGTCGAACCGGCTCATCGACCCCGCCGGAACCTCCACCGACCCGGCGTTGCGGACCAGAGAGCCGTCCAGTGCCACGACGTCCACCTGGCACTGTGCGGCGGTCTCGCCGAGGTTGACCAGGGCGAGCTGGGTGACGTCGCGGCTGCCGTCACGCCCGACGCCGTTGAGGTAGGTGGCGTTCCCCGCCGCGATCTGGTTCTCCGCGGTGATCACCGGCACGCCGGCATAGAAGACGCGCTTGCCGCGGGTGCTCTTGATCCAGGCGCTGATCGCCAGCTCTGGTGAAGCGTCGACCGCCAGCAGACCGGTCTCTCCCGCCGCGGCGACCTTCTCCAGATAGACCGCGCGGTCGGCCGGCACGGTCGAGCTGGCCGCCTTGGGCGCGGCCTCCGCGCGGTCGGCCGGGAAGAAGGCGGTGGCGTAGGGGCGCTCCACACCGTCGAAGTTGGAGATCCAGAGCTGGGTGGCGAGCGGGGCTCCGGCGGCGTTCACAGGCTCGATGACGGGGATGAACACGGTGTCGGCTCTCATCGGGGCGGCGAGCCCCAGCGCGGAGAGAGCGAGGGCACAGGCGAGCGACTTCTTCATGCGGCGGGCCTCCTTCTACGACCTTCTACGACAAATTCTGTTGAACCAGGACTTTCCCTTGAACGGATCGATGCTACGAGGATCAAGCTGGGATTGCAACCTGGAATGTGCAACTTTATCTGTAAAACATGCCAGAGCCATGGAGATCCCGGTCTCGCGTTAGGATGGCGCCAGATGATGGGTCTTTTCAGCCGCCGGGCGTTCAAGCCGGTCTACATTGTTTATTACAAGTTCCTTTTCGGGCGCCGGTTCCCGTTCGCGGAGCGGCTCGCGGCGCGGGTCCATGCCTTCGAGGCGGCCACCGGCCGGGGGGATGCGCCGGCGTCCAAGGCGGTCTGGGAGGAGCAGTACCGCGAGGGGGGGTGGGAGTTCATGCGCGGGCTCGACGAGCTCGCCCGCTACAGCGTGATCGCCGGTTATCTCCACCACCTCAGGGCTGGTGGCTCCGTGCTCGACGTGGGGAGCGGCGAGGGATTGCTCGCCGACCATCTCCGCCCCCTCGGCTGCTCCCGCTACCTCGGCGTCGACCTCTCCGAGGCCGCCATCCGCCAGGCCGCCGGCCGGGCGGACGCGAAGACCGCCTTCGCCGCCGCCAACGCCGAGTCCTACACCCCGCCAGGGCGCTGGGACGCCATCGTCTTCAACGAGTGCGTCTACTACTTCAGCGATCCCGTGGGGACGGTCCGCCGCTACGAGCGGTTCCTGGAAGCCGGGGGGGTCTTCATCGTCTCGACCTTCCGCTCGCGCCGGGCGGACGTCATCGTCCGTCGCCTGCTGGAGACCTGCCGGCTCCTGGAAGAGACCGCGATCACCAACCGCAAGGGGACCTGGGTGGTGCGGGTGCTGGAGCCGGCGGCTGTTTCCGGTGAGATCAAACAGTGACCGGTGACCGCCACCGCAGCGCCTCGTCCAGCCGCCCCTCGCTCTGGAGCTCCTGGATCCGCTTCAGACGGATGAAGCGGGAGCCGAGGAACTCCCCGGCGGTGAGGCCCGCCTCGCGGTAGGCGTCATAGAGCTCGCGAGCGCCCAGGCGGGCGTCCCAGCGGGGCTGGAAGGCGGGCAGGACGCGCTGGATCTTCTCGCAGTCCACGCGGTAGCAGCGCTTGTCCGGGCCGGCGTCGTCGGCGTAGGTGATCGCGCACCCGGGCACCGTCTCGGCCACGATCTCCGCCAGCTCGCGGATGCGGTAGTTCTCCGCCGTGCGGCCGACGTTGAACGCCTGGTCGTGCACCAGCTCGCGGGGGGCGTCCAGCACGGCGAGGAAGGCGCGGCTGATGTCCTCGATGTGGACGATCGGCCGCCAGGGGGTGCCGTCGCTCATCAGGTGGATACGCCCGGTCGTCACCGCGTAGCCCACCAGGTTGTTGAGCACCAGGTCCACCCGCAGGCGGGGGGAGACGCCGTAGGCGGTGGCGTTTCTCAGATAGGTGGGGGTGAAGCGGCCGTCCGCCAGTCCGCTGAGCTGCTGCTCGAGCCGCACCTTGGAGACGCCGTACGGGGTGACGGGATTGAACGCGGCGTTCTCGTCCAGGAAGTCGTCGCCGGCGGCGCCATAGGTGCTGCACGAGGAGGAGAAGAGGAAGCGCTCGACCCCTGCTTCCTTGGCGAGCCGGGCGAAGCGGATCGAGGCGGCGTCGTTGATCTCGTAAGTCAGCGAGGAGTCGACGTTCCCCAGCGGATCGTTGGAGAGTCCGGCGAGATGGATCACCGCCGCGAACCCTTCGAGGTCTTCGCGCTCGACGTCGCGCAGGTCCTTCCGCAGCGAGGGGACCTCCCGGTCCACGGGCCGCCCTTCCAGCAGGCAGGGCTCGAACCAGTCGCTGTCGAGCCCCACGACCTCATGCCCCGCCGCCTGCAGCAGCGGCACCATGACGCTGCCGATGTATCCAGTGTGTCCGGTGACCAGAATTTTCATGGCGGCAGGAGCGTAGCAGAAACGCCGGACCTGGAATGTCCCCGCCTATCCGCGGCTGATACCATCTGCCACCGTCGGGAGGGACTCATATGAAGTTGGGAGGGATCGGGCAGAACCCCATCGAGCACATCGCGGGAATGCTGGGCTTGCTGCCGCAGCCGCTGCTCGACACGCACATCGCCATGCTGCTGGCGCGGACGGTGATGGAAGGGGCGCGCCTGGGCGTCTTCGAGACCTTGAAGGACGAGGCCCTCACCGTCGCGGAGGTCGCGGCTCGCTGTGGCGGCCAGCCGCGGTCGATGGGCAAGCTCCTCGGCGCGCTGGCCGGCTGCGAGTATCTTCGTTACGACGCGGGGCGCTACTCCCTGGCGCCGGTGGCCCGCAAGTGGATGCTCGGGGACGCCGCGCAGCCGCTCGGCGACAAGATGCTCCTGCAGTTCCTCGAATGGAATTTCCTCGAGCACATCGGGGACTTCGTGCGCACCGGCAAGCCCCTGGACCTCCACGGCACGCTCACCCCGGAAGAGTGGGGGATCTACCAGCGGGGGATGCGTGCCACGGCCGTGAGCTGGGCGCCGGAGCTGGCGAGGCGGACCCCGGTGCCGAAGCGGGCGAAGGACATGCTGGACATCGGCGGCTCGCACGGCCTCCTGTCGGTGGCCCTCTGCCGCCGGCACCCCGGCCTGCGCTCGGTGATCCTCGATCTGCCCGCGGCGGTGGAGCACGCCGCTCCTCTCCTCGCCAGCGAGGGGATGGGAGACCGGATCACCTACCGCGCCGGCGACGCCCTCACGGAGGATCTCGGCACCGAGGCCTGGGACGTGATCCTGGTCGCCAACCTCGTCCACCACTTCGACGACGCCACCAACCGTGCCCTGGCGAAGCGGATCGCGAAAGCCCTCCGCCCCGGCGGGGTCTTCGTCATCCAGGAGCTCTACCGCGCGAGCTCACCCCACGAAGCCGGCCAGATCGGCGCCCTCCTCGACCTCTACTTCGCCCTCACCAGCGAGGCCGGCACCTGGTCTTTCGAAGAGATGGCCGGCTGGCAGCGCGAGGCCGGCCTCAAGCCGCGGAAGCCGGTCAAGTTCATGACCGCCCCGGGGAATGGCCAGCAGTCGGCGGTGAAGGCGGGCTGACCCTCCTGCCGGTTCGAAGGCAGCCACCCTGCCATGACCCTCTACCTCCTCAGCCTTCTCGGCGTCGCCGTCTTCGCCGTCAGCGGCGCTCTGTCCGCCGGCCGCAAAGGATTCGACCTGATCGGGGTGATCGTCATCTCGGCGGTTACGGCGATCGGCGGCGGGACGCTCCGGGATGTCCTGCTGGATCGGCATCCCATCTTCTGGGTCGCCGATCCGCTGCAACTGGTAGTCATCCTCGCGGCGGCGATTCTGACGCTGGTCTATGTGCGGTTCCGCAGGCCGCCCTGGACCGCTTTGCTGATCGCGGACGCTCTCGGGCTCGCACTGTTCTCGATCAGCGGGGCGCAGGTGGCGGAGCAGCGGGGATTGCCGGGGATCATCGTCGTGGTCATGGGGACGATCACCGGTTCGGCGGGCGGCGTGCTGCGGGACATCCTGAGCGGCGAGGTCCCTCTCCTGCTCCGGCACACCGAGCTCTATGCCACGGCGGCGGTCGCGGGCGTGACTGTCTACCTGCTCGCCAAGACCGCCGGTCTCGGGCTCACTCCGGCCGCGCTGCTGGGCATGGCCGTGGTGGCGGCCATCCGCTTCGCCGCCATCCTCTGGCGGCTTCGATTGCCAGTCTTCCAGGTTCCCGAAGAGGAGCCATGATCCGGCGAGGACCCCAAGATTGCTGTGCTACCTTTGAGTCCGTTCGTTGCCAAAGCGATAGGAGGCGGCCATGCATCCAGGCTCCGAAAAGGTCCTGCTCGCGCTTCTGATCCCGGTCTCCCTGCTCCTGGCCTGCCGCAGCGCACCCCGCGCGCCGCAACCAATTCCTGATTTCACGAATTGCCCGGATCTGGCCGGGTCGTTCCTCTTCGAGGACCTCGCGGCATCCTGCCGGTTCGACGGCCACAAAGGGGAATTCCCGACGTATGCCGTCAAAGCCAATGGGGAGGTCTGGGGCCCTCGCGACCGCAAGCAGATCCTCCCCCTGCCGCTCGAACACTGGGCCGACCCGGGCAGCCGGCTGAAGATCGAGCAGAAGGGGTGCTCGAAGCTCGTGCTGAGCACCTACGATCCTGGACCCACCTCCGCTCCCTACCTTGTCTACGAGATCGACCTCCCGGACCTCGCCCGCCGTGGAACGCTCGACGTGAGCAAAACTCGCCTGAGCTTCGAGAGCCCGCGGGAATGGGAAGGCTGGCAACTGCCGATCGGGATCTCCCGGACGCGGGAAGGCTGGTCGCTCTCCCGGGACGAGCACGGGCGGCTGGCCTATACCGCATCCATTCACAAGGCGCACGCGGTGTTCTGGGTGATTCCCATGTGGAGCGGCGCGGAGGTGAGGTGCGTGCTGCCGGAAGCGGGAACGGTAGCCTCTTCAGTCGGCGACTCACCGTGACGCTCATCGAGTTATTCCTCTTTGCCCTCTATCTTGGCGTTGGAATCGCCGCCGGCAGGTGGGCAGGCTCGAGGTTCGGCGTCGTGGCGGGCATCCTTGCTTTTCCGGTCGGCATCGCGATGCTTCATGGGTTCTTCCTTGCCGTTTCCTACGTGGAGAGGATGTGTTGGACGGGGATTCCTCCGTACCCGCGATGCCGGAGCGGCAGGTGTGGACCGGATGATTACAAGGTCCGCTCGGGGCCTGACGACATCGTTTTCTATTGCCGATGCGGAGACGAATACCAGAAGCGAGGCCGGCAATTTTTCGAGCTGTGCTCGGACGGTTCCCTTGCGCCGTTCATGGTATGGAAGGCATTCAGGGGTTGGTTTCCGGACAGGGGCGGCTGATGCGCAGGCTCAGGCAAGGGTTGAAATATCTGATGGCGGCGCTCTACGTGCTGGCCGGCGTGAATCACTTTCTGAACCCGGCCCTCTATCTGAAGATCATGCCGCCGTATCTCCCGTGGCCCCGCTTCCTGGTTGAAGTGAGCGGCGTCTGCGAGATCGCGCTAGGGCTGCTGCTGCTGGTGCCGCGCTGCACGCGGTGGGCGGCGTGGGGATTGATCGCGCTGCTGATCGCGGTGTTTCCCGCCAACCTCCACATGGCGGTCCATCCGGAGCTCTACCCGGAGATTCCCGCCGCGGCGCTGTGGGCGAGGCTCCCCCTGCAGGCCGTCCTCATCGCCTGGGCCTATGTGTACACGCGGTCCGATACGCCGTCGTCCCATGGAGTAGTCATGCCGGAATCGGCTTGACTTGCTCTCTCGAAAGCTATGATGTTTTATGATATGCTATAAAGAGGAGGTGTCATATGATCCGCAAAACCCGGATTCCGCTCCTTCTCCTCTGGGTGGCTCTCTTCGCCCTGGTCGAGGCCCCGGCATTTGCCGCCACCTGCTCCGGAGGGCCTCGCAACGGTCTTTCCTGCTTCTCGACCGCGGACTGCGGCACGGCTTGCGTGGGAGGCCCGCGCAACAACTTGTCCTGCTTTTCAACTTCGGACTGCGGCACGGCTTGCTCTGGGGGGCCGCGCAACGGACTCTCCTGTTCTTCGACTTCGGCTTGTGGCATGACCTGCTCTGGAGGACCGCGCAATGGCCTCACCTGCAGCTCAACCTCGGACTGCGGTATGACCTGCAGCGGCGGATCGCGTAATGGCCTGTCGTGCTTTTCGAGCTCGGATTGCCTGGGCGGCGGCTTCTGCAAGAGCTACGTCTGCCAGTCGTTCGTATGTCAGTCGTTCGTCTGCAAGTCATTCTTGTGTGTAGGGTCGTTTGCCGCCTCCATTGAAGGGGGCGAAGCTCCGGCCTGCGTTCCGTCGTTCTTCGAACTGTTAAAGGCGGAGGGCGATCTCGGCCGGTAACGTCTCCATCCTGGTGGTCATACAGGAATCGGCTTGACTGGTTATTGCCGCCTCCCTTTTCTGGGAACAGACTTCTGGTGGTCGAGAGACACGGCCGCGGGACAACCAGGAGGGGAGGACGATGCGGGTTCTCGAGCTGCGGAATTATCTTCTCAAGGAAGGGAGGACCGGCGACTTCATCCGGTTCTTCGAGGAAACCTTCCTCTTCTCGCAAAGGGAAGAGGGGATGTCCGTTCTCGGGCAGTTCGCGGTGGTGGCGGAGCCGGACCGCTTCGTCTGGATTCGTGCCTTCGAGAGCATGGAGACCCGCCGGTACGGGCTCGGAAGCTTCTACGGCGGGCCGGCCTGGAAAGCCCACGGTCCCACGGCCAATGGCATGATGCTCGAATTCCACAACGTGCACCTGCTCCGGCCCCTCGCGCCCATCGCGGACCTGACCGGCGGCCTCTCGCTGGAGGATCGGGCGGCGGAACCGGCCGGCGCCCTGCCGCCGCACACCGGGCTCGTCGCCGTCGATTTCCACCGGAGCGAGCCGGGCGGGCTGGACCGGCGGGTTGAGCTCTTCGAGCGGAGCCTGTGGCCGGCGCTCGTCGAGCAGGGGGCCCAGGTCCTCGGCCACTTTGTCGCGGAGCTGGCGCCCAACGACTATCCGGGGCTGCCGGTCTATCAGGAGGCCGACCTCCTCGTGGTCTTCTCGGCCTATCGCGATCGCGAGCACCATGCCGCCCTGAATGCCGCACTCCCGGCCACGGACGTGGAGACGATGCTTCTGCGGCCGACGGCGAGATCGGTGATCCGGTACTCTCCGCCGAGCCGTCCGCGGCCCTAGGCCCCGCCCCTACGGATCGCGGCGGCTCAGCGTCACCCGCACGCCATTCTTCGGCCGCAGGGTGATGCGGGGGTGAGGCTCGACGCGGTGGCCGGGGACGAGCCGCATCCGCCACCGGCGGCCGATCGTGGCCAGCAGCAGCACTCCCTCCATCTTCGCGAAACCCATGCCGATGCAGAGCCTGGGGCCGCCGCCGAACGGGAAATAGGCGAGCTTCGGCAGCCCGGCCTCGAAATCCTCTGTCCAGCGCTCCGGGCGGAAAGCGAGAGGGTCCGGGAAGAAGCGCGGATCGCGGTGGGCGACCCACTGGGAGGCGAGGACTCCGGTGCCGGCGGGGACCGGATAGCCACCGATCGTGACCGGCTCGATCGACCGCCGGGAGACCGCCCAGGCCGGCGGATAGAGACGCATCGATTCGGCGAAGATCTGGCGCGTATATGGCAGGTCCGGCAGGTCCTGGGCGCCGGGGAGGCGGTCCCCGAGAACGGTATCGAGCTCGGCATGGAAGCGCGCCTCGGCCTCCGGATGCAGGGCGAGGAGATACCACGACCAGGCCAGGGCGTTCGCCGTGGTCTCGTGGCCGGCGAGAAAGAGAGTCAGGGCCTCGTCGCGCACCTGGGCGGCGTCCATCAGGCCCCCGTCCTCGTCCCGGGCGGCGAGGAGCAGGGAGAGGAGATCCTCGCCGGCATCCTCATGACTGGCCTTATTATTGGCCTTAGTACCGGCCTTCCGCCGCTCGTCGATCAGGCCGTAAATCAACGCGTCGAGGTTTGCTCGCCCCTGCTCGGCCCGCCGCGCCGAGGGGGTGGGGATCTTCCGCAGGAGTCCACCGAAGGGGATGGCCACCAGACTGAAGGCGGCGATCAGCCCGTCGAGCGCGCGCCCCACCTCGCGCGCCGATTCCTCCTCGACGTCGACGCTGAACAGGGAGCGCGCCACGATCCGCAGCGTCAGGCTCATCATCTCCCGCGCGATGTCCAGCGTCTCGCCGTCCCGCCACCGCGCCGCCGCCGCGGCGGCATCGGCGGCCATGGCCTCGGCATAGGCCTCCACCCGCCGCCGGTGGAACGCCGGCTGGATCAGCCGCCGCTGCCGCTTGTGGAAGTCCCCCTCGCTGGTCAGCAGCCCCTTGCCGAAGACCTCCTTCGCCTGATCGAGCGCCCGCCCCTTGATGAAGCTCGCGTCCTTGGCGACCAGCACCTCGTGAACGAGATCGGGATGGTTGACGTAGACCAGCCGGTAGGGGCCGACCCGCAGGTGGGCGATGTCGCCATAGCGGGCGGCGATCCGCTCCAGGTAGCGCAACGGATCCCGGCGCAAGGCGAGGATCGTCGACCAGGGGCGGCTCTCGCCGGGCGGATTGACTCCCAGGGCTTCGGGGCTCATGACGACCTAATGCTACTGGATCGGCGCGGCGAGAGTGGCTGCGCGGGCGGCCACCTTGAACCAGAACGGCTTCTTCCGCAGCTCTTCCCGGGTCATCCGGCGCGCCCGCGCGAAGTCCGCGGCGAGCATGCGTTCCACCCGCGCGGCGACGTCGCGGTCGGCGAAGATCGCGGTGATCTCGAAATTGAGCCGGAAGGAGCGGTTGTCGAGGTTCGCCGTGCCGACGCCGGCCACCGCGTCGTCGATCAGAAAGACTTTCTGATGCAGAAAGCCCGCCTGGTAGCGGTAGATCTCGATGCCGGCGTCGATCATCTCGCCAACGAAGGCGAACGCCGACAGATAGACCAGCAGGTGGTCGGGATCGTTCGGAATCAGGATGCGCACCTCGACCCCGCGTAGCGCCGCCAGGTGGAGCGCGCCGACCACCGCCGGGTCGGGGACGAAGTAGGGGCTGGTGATCCAGAGCCGCCGGCGCGCGGAATGGATCACGTCCTGGAACATCAGGCTCGCCGTCTCCAGCGTGTCGGCCGGCCCCGAGGCCAGGATCAGCGCTGGCACGTCCCCGCGGGCGGAAGGCTGGGCGAGCCAGTCGAGTTGCAGCTTCTCCCCCGTGGCCCAGCGCCAGTCGTCGTAGAAGGACTTCTGCATGCCGAGCACCGCGGGACCGGTGACGCGGACATGCGTGTCCCGCCAGGGGCCGAGGCGCGGGCTCAGGCCCAGGTACTCGTTCCCCACATTGTGGCCGCCGATCCAGCCGGTGTGGCCGTCGACGACGACCACCTTGCGATGGTTGCGGAAGTTGAGCTGGAACCGGTTGCCGGGGCCGCGGGTGGTGTGGAAGCGCTGGGCCGCGACCCCGCCGTCGCGGAGCTCACGCACATAAGCCCGCGGCAGGCGGTGGCTGCCGAACTCGTCGAATAGGAAGTAGACCCTGACTCCGGCGGCGGCCTTGCGGAGCAGGCGCGATTTCAGCTCCCGCCCGAGCTCGTCGTCATGCACGATGAAGAACTGCACGAGCACATAGCCCTGAGCCGCTTCGATGCCGGCGAAAATGTCGTCGAAGGTAGCCCGGCCGTCCACCAGCAGCTCGACCTCGTTGCCTTTCAGAAAAGGGATCGTGGCCAGCGCGACAGCGGCGAGCAGGGGGCCATGGTCCTCCGGCTGAACGACGAACGGCCGCACGGCCCTGGCGGCTCTCTCCTCCGAGCTCGCCTCCAGAACCTGCCGGGCGATCTTGTAGCCGTGGAACTTCGACCGTCCAAGCACGAAATAGGCGGGCACCGCGAAGTAGGGGAACGCGATCAGGGCGACTCCCCAGGCCATGGTGCCCTGAGGGGTCCGCACCGACATCAGGGCGTGGACGGCGCAGAGGAAGCCGGTGGCGTGGCAGATGAGGAGAATCAGGCCCCACAGTGATTCCGTGCCGGTCATCCCCTGGATCTTACTTCACGGCCCCCGCCTGCCGCTGGAGATGATCATCTCGCCCGACCTTCCCGGCCTACAAAAAAGTGACGGAGGTGGGGGACGCGGAAGGGGAGAGGGATTCGGAAGGTTGACGCCGCCGCTGAGACGACCCGCCGGCGTTTGCCTTTGAAAGATCAGCGCACATCGTCTGGGTCGTTTCTACGGTACGTCGGAGGCTTGGCCCCAGGGGGAGGTTACGGAGGTGTTGGAGATCTCGTATCTTGCGAGGTCCCCGGTACCTCTACCCCAGGCCACCGCGACATCGTTCCATAGAGACGCCCCAGACGCTCTACGACACCTCTGCGCAGGCCACGGGACGGCGGGGCGTCTCCGCAGCGGCGATGACGTCGCGATCCTCGCCGACCTCGGACGTCACGGATCCCAGCGGCGAGATGTTTGTCAGGGTACGGTTTTGAACCCGGCTCAGCTTCCGCCCTGGGAAATCACATGCTCGATCCGCCGATCGGGCACGATCCAGATCAGCGCGGCAAGGGTATAAATTGCTTGTGCGACCCAGGGATTCCAGGCCGTCGACACGATGGCCGTGATGTACAGAACCGGCGACAACTTACCCTTCCAGTCGCGCCCGACCGCCGCGGCGAGGATGGAGCCCGGGCCCTCAACAGCGATGATGGTCTGCTGAAGCACCCAATACGCGATGGCAGCGCCCAGGAGGATCACTCCGTAGAGCGCCGACGGCAGTGGAGCGAAATGGTTCTCGCCCATCCAGCCGGTGGCGAACGGCAGCAACGACAACCAGAATAGAAGATGCAGATTGGCCCATAGAATCGACCCTGACACCTTCTTGCTGGCGTGAAGCATGTGATGATGATTGTTCCAGTAGATCCCCACATAGACAAAGCTGAGAACATAGCTGAGAAAGGCTGGTATCAAAGGTGCCAGGGTAGCCACCGACTCGCCGTGAGGCACTTTCAACTCCAGCACCATGATGGTAATAATGATGGCAAGCACGCCATCGCTAAACGCCTCCAGACGACCTTTCCCCATGACTCCTCCATCTGCTCAGCAGCAGGCTCAGCCGGGCATGCTAACACGCCGTCGAAGGCCACTGCCCCGCGAGCGAGGTTAGGGGCTCCTTACCGGCCACCGACCCCGATCGGGTTGTTGAAGATCAGGTCGCATGCCGTCCAGACAGACCGTCATGGCCGACTGCCGGGTGCCTCTGGCCGCAAGTGGAGGACCAGGGCGCCGCAGATCAGACCGAAGCCGAGGCGTGGCGCGACGAACGCAACGAGCATAGCGGTCGTGAAGATCGCAAGAACAGTCAGGGATCTGCGCATCGCCATGCGCCGCGTTCGGCCGGACACCTGCGTGGCATCGGCTCGGGCCAATATTTCCCGCTCGAAGACGTTGTACGCAAGGTCCACAAGCACAAACACCCCTGCGTAAAACACTACAGGGGACGCTGCAAGCCGGGTGCGCGCAACCCATGCCGTCGCAAAGGGCAGGAGCGACACCATGAAGAGATGGACGAAGTTGATCCATATCAATCTCAGTGTCGGAGCACCTACAAACCGCATAAGGTAGTGGTGGTTTATCCAAATAATAGCGATGAACAGATAGCTCACCGCATAGCTGATGGCCGTGGGCCACAGAGGCCAGAGAGCCGAGAATTCCGGCTGATCCGGTGCCCTGAGCTCCAGTACCATGACGGTCACGATCACCGCGAAGACCGCGTCGGAATAAGCAGCAAGCCGATGCGCAGCTATCTTCTCTTCATTCATAGCGGGCCTCTTGGAGTGAGAAAGCCGCCGACGATGTAGCGCAGACGGCAGCAACGCTCGGGGCCTAACCGCGCGGCGCCGCGCCAGCGGTGCCGTCCGGTTGAGGCCCGGGGTTGGGCGCTCTCCTGTGGGGCGTCTCCTGTACTGCCGCGGCACCTGGTAGCGGTCTGACCTGAAGATCGTACGAGAACGGGACCTCTACGACCTCTCGCAACGCGACCCAAGGCTTGTGCACCGCGATCAGTTGGGTGATGGTCGCCCGCAGGTCGGCACTCGCCCGGGTGCCGAAGATCACCGCCTTCAGCGCCCTTTGGGGAATCGGCCATTGTGCGGGGCCGCCTTCCAAGAGTACGCATCGCCACTCTTGTTCGTCTTTCCAGAGCTCCGACTTAGTCAGAAGGAACGTCCGGAGGCACTGATCGGGAGTTGCGTTGATGCCCAGCTTCGGGTAGTCCCGCGTATATCTCACCCGGTATGCACGAAAGGGCTCCATACTTGTATCGAACTCGAGGCAGAAGCCGCGATGCCCGTCCGCGTAATGAGCCCACAGCCTTGGATTGGTTTGGGTCTCGCACAGGCATAGGACCCGCGCTTTATCGAGGAACTCCTGCATCAGGCGCCCCATGTCAGCCTGGACAGCAGGATCGTTGTACTTGGCCTCCTTCTTCAGTCCCGTCCCAAGAGCCTCGAGTTGCTCAGAATAGAGCTGCAACTTGCCCGCGGCCCCGAGATATCCGGCCGACGCGCCGACGATCCCGTGGTCGACTCGCTTCTCCCATTCTTCAGGCGAGGCTGCAAAGTCGTATGTCTGGCGGCAATCATAGGGATCGTTGAACTGCGTCGGGTTTGATGCCCATACCTGATCTGTAGTAAGGAACTGTTCAAACCAACTGGGGCCGTCGGCCGGGCATGGCTTGACGTCACTAGGCGCTCGATAACGATAGAGCACGGGCGGGCACGGCAGTGGCCCTCCCTTCTCGGCCAGGTAGTCCTCGAAGCATATGGAGCAATCCGGGCACATCGGAACCTTCCGGTCAACGATGTAGACGAAGGAATCGGTCGCCTTGTCGCAGCGGACGCAAGGCTGGCCTGGCTGGCAAGTGAGGTCTAGAGTGCGGCTCATCGTCTGTCTCTCCTATGGACCCGGGCGCAGGGTAAAGCCGAGCCCTAACGGCAGTCAAAATCTCGTGCGCAGTTCCTTGAGTCTTTGCCGCCCAACGGCCTGCAAGCTCACCGGCGGCGTCAGCCGTCCGGTGCAGCGCGGTGTTATACGCTCGACCTGGCTCACATTGCGTGCACCTTATCCTCTAAGAACAATCTCATGTCTCTTTTATTTTTTTCAATTTGGCTAGGGCTCATCTCATAATCCCAGAATCCCCTTAGTTCGAACGAATTTGAGGACTCCTCGTCGTCAAAATCACCCCTACCGCCAGCTTCAAACTCATATATCCATGCCACAAAAACTTTGTCGGGCTTGTGCTGGAACGTAATAGTAATGTTCGTGCCTCCCCAGGGATTTCCGTTCAGGGCAAGAACTATGAACTTCCCCTCATAATATCTCTTGTCAAAGGCTGCTAGCCCCTCAGCCCCCGCACCGCTTAACCCTGGACAGCCTTCGTCCCGAAGGTAGCATGCCAAGCAGAAGCGAAAAAATATGACAATGGGTAGAGAATACAAAGCATAATACCGCTCAAGATCCTCTTCCTTCCACTGCGGTCCCTGGTCGTGTTGTGCGGCCTCACCAGATGTTGGCTTTTGTTCTTTTGGCGCAGGCTCAGTGACAACTCGCAACATTTGCGTAAAAATTCTATCCGCATTGTTCCCTATAACCCCAGCCAAAATTGCTGATGAAACCCACAGAGCGAAGAATCTGGCCTTCTCGTAACTTCCCAAAAGTTCCGAGAACTCATCCGAGCTCATTTCGTCAGCGACCGAACTAAGATGCGCGTTAGCCAAGGCCGCACCTTCATCAGAGCATTGCAGAATATCGAAACTTCCCACAGCGTCCCGAGCACTCACCTCGTCGGCTTTCATAAGACGAAGTATGAGATCGGCCTTATTTCCTTCAACGCTCAGTCGACGCTCTCTTAAAAGCGCCTCCAGTTGACTTTTTTTAAACTTCCTTTCGAGATGAAGGCTTAGGCTCGCTGTCTCGATCAGTCGTTCCTTTCGAATTCTCTCGGTTACCTCTTCCGGCGGCTTCCCGAGACACGCATACCAATCATCACGCTCCATGACAGGATAGGAGGTCGAACGTCGCGGAATAAGAAAGGTTGAGAGATAGAAAAGCTCAGCAGGGTCTAGTCTCATGTCCTGTATGTTCCTCCGTCCATGGCAGCGTATAACGCCGCTGCGGCTGAGCGGCGGCTTTAGCCGTCCGCTCGAGCCGCTGGTTAGCCGTCTATACCACAGCGCCACCTCAGTCAACACTTACGAGCCCGGTCTAACATCTTTGCAAGAAGGCATAAGAAATGCAATGTAGTCGAGCGCGTTCTCAGCATCATCTTGTATTAGGCCATGGGCACGTGGGTTTCGAAACGCTAGCATAGCACCTGCGTACAGAAACATCAGTCCCTGCTGCTCGCTCTTCTCAGATTCGGTCTTGAGATCGCTGAACTTCAAGGCTGGGCTCTTCGGACTAAATACAGCCTGCATCAACTCAGTACCTCCAAGATCCACGCGACCGCTTCTCATTTTTACAAGTAGGTCCAGGACCTTACATGCGTCTTCAACCGCATTGGCGCAATGACCGTCCTCGAATAGATTGGTCACTGCCCTTGCAATCTCCGGATGCAATTCTAGGCTAGAGAAGGCCTGGCGAGCACGGTCAGTTGAATCCAAGCTTTCATCGCCAAGTTTCTCCTGAAATAAGCTGATGATTGCTTCGAGCGAGGAGATAACCATTGAGATACCACGACTGAGACCTTCTCGGATCTCGTACAATGGGGCCTCATCCATAAGGTACGTGGGAGCTCGATCTAGGCGCACATCTCCGAACTCCTGATATTCCACCGTATTAGGGCCGAAGATATCGCTCAGCGTGGAATTCACCTTTTGCTCGAGCGCCTCAGTGGCTGGATCCCAACGAACTTGGATGGTGTTAACATCTACCGCGCGCAGCTCTTCTATACGCTTCCGAAGTCGAGGCAGTGCGGAACGCATCTGCTCGGGCCGAAGCTCTGCTCTTCTCGGCTCAGGTTCCTTGGTTCTTCGGGCCACCTACTTTGATCTCCTTCCAACGGCTACACTGCGGCTAACGTTTGCAAGGTCAGCGTGCGGCACCGGCCGTCCGCTGGACCGCAGGGTTGTATGTCCTCACCCTCCACCACCAACTATCGGCCTCAGAATATCTTTGCTTATTAGTTCCGCGGCTTCAGAATAACGGTCGCAGAATTTCTCTTTAAATTCACTGTCCTTGGTTGAAGCCACTAGCCCAGAGAGCTTGGAATGCTGCAAACAGCTTCCTTCTATGGTAAACAGTAGGTCACAATTCTCCTCGTACTCGTCGAGAATTCGGCGAAGGTAACCAGACATCATTTTCATCTTCCGAATCAAATCAATTGGGCTCGAAAAGATATACCGGAAGCACTCTAATTCGTGCCATATCTTCTCAAGGTCTAGTTGGGCCTCGTTAATTGCTTCAAGCTCACGTCTGTATGTCTTGATGGCGTCAGAATCCTTCAAGCCTAAGCCCCCGGCTAATCGTTCTGGCGTAACGCCGCCCACGCGCAACATTGCACGTGCTCTTGTAACTGCTTTGTATACCTCTGCAACGCGCCTACGAACGTGCTCTCTGAACAGAGCTAGCCTTTCCTCTTCCTGACGATTGCGATCTTGTTCCTTCTAGCTTCTGACGTGCTCTCTCCCTCTCCTTCAAAATTTCACTTACCGCCGCGCCAAAAATCAAGACAACTACGAATTGAACCAAATTTTTTGCAATCTCACGCTCAACGTCTTCGCGATGAGGGCTTCTTACGTAGAGGATAACAACTATAATCACAGCAATGGCCGCTACACTGGCGATCGCAAGCCAAGACATAGAGACCGTCTGTCGAGATTTCTTCATTAGCCAGTTTTTCCTGCGTCTAACCTATCCGAGACATATAACGGCGTATGAGTTCAGCGGCAACACCCTGCTGAGCCGGTGAACGAAGGGCAAGATGGTGGACGCCAGAAGCGATGACGCTACGAGATCTCACCAGGGTGTTGTCCGCTGCAACGAGGGGTTAGGCGTCGGATCACAACCAGCCCAAGGCGCGTGTTAGTACCAAGGCGCCGAGCACCGCAACAAACAGATGGAGGAGCACATAGAACACGTGGATTCGGAGCCTGCCGAGGATCCGGAACTTTCTGGCGCCGTCCGCGCAAGCTGCGTCACGGAGCCCTGTGATGCCTAGATCGGGGAAGCGCATACCTAGCGATTGACGGTAGCGCTCTGCCTGTATCGCCGCGACGGTGGCGCGCTCGTATTGCTTGGCGCTGAAGAGGAAACCAAACAACCCGACCGCGATGAGCAAGGCTCCGAGCGGCCACTCACTTGCTGTTACGCGACCGTCCCACCCTGCCACAGCCACTACGGCACCACCGAGGGTCACGGATACGCCCACCAAGGCCGTTCGCTGGATCTCGTAGTGTCGAACATGCGCCATGCTGTCGGTGTAGAGACCCCAGAGGAGGTCGTCAGCTGTTAGGGGCACTCAATCCTCCGCTTCGAATGACAGATGGTTGCTGGAAAGGCCTCGTAGCCGCGGCTCGTGACCAAAAGTGGTCATTCCGACGCCTAACCATTAAGCGTCTATCTGAAGTCCTCCCCACACCGAGCTCCCGAAGTCCTCCACCGGTCCGGGAGGATTTCAGATAGACGCAGGTTGAACGAAGCCGCGGGGGAGTCCGGGACGGTCCTATGGAGATTCAATCCTTCGCAGGCCCCTTCGCGCGCCACTCTGCCGGCCTCCACACCACTCCGAGAGCCGCCGTGAGGCTTTCAGAGGACCGTCCAGCGAAGGGATCTGCGGCATACCTAACCTCCTGACCGCGATTTCGTGGGGACGATTATACCGTAGAGACCCGGCAAGATACACAAGGTCCTCGCTCCACGGCTGAGCAATAAATATTGGAATTGCGCTATGAGCAACTAGATCATCGAGGCGGAGCCCTCGGGACTTGAGCGGGCGCCAGTTTCCCGGCGAGGCGTAAGGCGTTCTGTCCGCAGACCTCACACCTCATCGGGTCCATGCCGGTGAGACTCTGGAGCAGAGATTGCCAATCCAACTTCGTGAGCTTCGGCCGCTCTGGAGGACCGGGCGAGGTGCCAGGCGATTCGTAGCGGCAACTGGTGGACGGTCCAGCGCCTGCGTGGCGCCTGCCTCGCCGGGTGCGCCTCCGGCGTGGCGCTTTCCGGCCGGCTACGCGGGTGAGGCTGTGAGTCCAAGGCGCCGGAAGACGCGGCTCCGCGGCAGACCCACTCCACGGAAGGGAGACACGTGACACAGTACGACACGATTGCCCTCGACTACCAGAGGATCTCCGCCGCCGTGCCGCTCCGCGACGCCGAGTGGTACTCGCTCCACCAGCGGCTTGGCGACCTGACGGGTCTCTCCGTCCTCGACTTGGCCTGCGGCGATGGGATGGGCACGCGCTTGCTCAAGCGATGGGGGGCTGCGCGCGTGGTGGGCGTCGACATCTCGGCGCAGATGATCGCGCTGGCCCAGCAGCGAGAGGACGCGGAGCCCATGGGGATCGAGTACCGTGTCGCGGACGCCGCGACGCTGGGAAAAATCGGCTCGTTCGACCGTGTCTCCGCCGCGTACCTCCTGCACTATGCCGAGAGCCGGGAGCAACTGCTCCAGATGATGCGGACGGTCTACGACAACCTCGAGCCGGGCCAGCAGTTCGTTGCGAGCATCGCCAATCCGCTCCAGCCGCCGCGGCCCGTCGTCGATCAGCGAAAATACGGGTTCGGCTACCGGCTTCTGGACGAGACCCTTCACGAGGGGGCGAGGCTCCGTGGCACCCTCTACCTCGATGCGAACACGGTGGAGTTCGACTTCTACTGGTGGCCCTGGGAGGTCTACGAGGAGGCATGCCGAACCGTGGGATTCCGCTCCTGCAAGATCGAGCCTTTCCTGATCCCCGCGGAATCGGAACACGAGCGTGGTGAGGGCTTCTGGGACGAGTATATCGCCGCACCGTCGGCGATGCATATCATCTGTCGAAAATAGGAGCTACCGGGGCGAGGTGCCCGGGGCGAGGTGCCAGGCGATTCGTAGCGGCGGCCAACATGCGCTTCACCAGTCTCCATAATTTAAGATTCCTTCATGAAGGCCGGTTATTCCACGAACTCTGTCAAGAGCTTCCTGTGAGATGATCTTTATGGCCAACCGACTGGGAAATTCGTCAATGGAAACTTCTTCGCTGAGCCACTGCACTTTGCACTTTGTTCGGCCCCATGTACTATTAAATACTTTTGTGGGCATGGTCCCGTAGATACCCTTAATGCTATGTTCGACGCTGTACTCCATGACTCCAACAAGGATCTCATCGACGATCCGCCGCCTTAGCTCTTTTTTCTCAGATTGGCGGAGGTTCAGAGCCGCACAGAGTCTACTTCCTTCCCGATACGAACCTCCTACATATAAAGATTGTGGGCCTGTAACATAAGATGAAAAAACGTCTCTTAACATGAAGGTCGTCGGAATACCTCGCAGCCTGTACTTGAGGTCGGTACGACAAAGCCGCATGCAAGCTAGAGGGTTGAGCTCTTCGTCGCGTCGGATGAAATAAACGGTCTCCGGCGTATCATACTCATCCTGTTCCGCCCTTTCCCTGTGGAAAAGGGGAATCTTCCAATTCAACCCCTCGAGCGCTTCATACCGAAGACGTGCTTGCTCCGCATAGGGATTGCCAAGGAATCGATGATTCGTGGCTTGTGTAAAGCATTCAATCAAAGCTCTGTCCTCCACCGACTCCGGGCGAGGCACCAGGCGATTCGTAGCGGCTGTCCCCGTGTGGGGCGGTCCGGCCCATTACGAGGGGCGTGTCCTAATTCAATGTGGTGAAGGGGCGGGCCTCTTGGCCAGCCCCGGGCGGGTTAGCACCTACAACTGGCCTGCTCTGTATTGAAGCAAGGCATGATCCGGCTAGCGCAACCGGTCGTGAAGTAGGACCCGCCATGCACATCGGCGAATTCCTCCCCCGCAAGAGTTCGCAGCGTCTCCTTCGTCAGCACCAGCTTCTTCACCTGCTTCTTCATTCACTTCTCCTTTGAAGAGTCCCTATTCTACTCCCCGGGCTTGGGGTTGGTGATAGAGGGAGGGCCGGAGCCCTCCCCTCACCTGGACTGCTAGCAGGGGTACTTACCGCTCTGGCAGTCGAGATTATTGGTGGGGCCGCAATTCCAAGTTGGTGTACAGGCGGCTGTAATCCCTCCCGCCACCTGGGGAAGCAGCGCCGCTACCGTTTCCTTCGCCAGCACCAGTTTCCTCACCGTCTTCTTCTTCATGGATGGCTCCCTGGTAGTGCCAGGGACCGTCCCCCGGCCTGCGCATTCTAGCTCATCCTGAAGTGCTGCCTGGGCTAAGGCTCCGGCTCGATGACGGGCGGCACGTCTCGCTCGGCCCACATCTCGAACCCGTAGAGAGGCATCATGTGCCACCGCTGCCTGTCCGTGCCCTCGTACGGGGCGAGGTGGCAGGAGATTCCCAGCGGGGCCTACCGCGAAGCCGCCGAGAAACTCCGGGCCGGGAACCGCGACGCGGGCTTCCCAGCCGGGAGTTTCCCGCCAGCGCTGCCGTTTGTGGGAGGGTGGCCGTCGCCGCCGCAAGGCCCGGAAAGCTTCCGCGCCTGCGGCCAGACTCTCCGCGGCCGGCCTTGAACCAGTCGAGCCCGCCCTGCAGCCGTTCGCGGAGATCCCGGTTGGTCTCCAAGCCCCCGCCGCAGGCGCGTAGCACGCGCTGGAGCCGCTCCGGGATGTCGTGAAACCCGGCGGGCTTTGCACGAAACGTTTTTTGCGATGCCGTCCCGAAAGGGGGGACAGCCGTCGGAATAGGGCAGCCGCCGGAGCGAATGGGGGAGACGTCCGGAAACTTGGGGGAACCGACTTTCGGAATTGGGGAACCGCCGCCGCGAGTTGGGGAAGCGGCCTCGCCAATGGGGGTGTCAACGATCACCCAAAATTCCCCCACCTCGATCGCCTAAAAATCCCCCCCTCCTCGGTTGATGTTGTTCTCCTGACAGACCTCGTCGCCGGGCCTGTGGGGCCTGTGGGCGGCGCCGCTGTT
>Ga0193706_1000056_pt1 | contig 92657 bp, 83 predicted proteins | sample U3c1metaG_FD_160130 | JGI IMG/M metagenome (GOLD analysis project Ga0193706, IMG submission 160130) | Soil microbial communities from a riparian zone of the East river system, Colorado, United States - U3c1 | ecosystem: Environmental > Terrestrial > Soil > Riparian zone | place: USA: East River...
ATCCTCTCGATGACGACGCTACTTTTTTGTGCCAGCGATGTTTTTGGCCAGGTAATGGACGCGGACAGAGCGGTCGCGCGTGCACGTATGGCAGAAGGGCGCGCGAGGCAGCGCGTGAACGACTTGCGCGGGGCTCTGGAGAGCTTTCGTGCCGCGGATTCGCTCCTGCACTTCCCCACGACGGGACTCGAAGTTGCCCGCGCGGAGGCAGACCTTGGTCTCCTTCTGCAAGCTCGCCAGACGCTGAGGCGCCTTCTCGACATCCCGGAGCCGTCCAATGATTTGCCCCAGTTCAAGAAAGCTCGGGCTCTGGCAGCAGCGCTCCTTGTAGAGATAGAGCGGACGATGCCAACGATTCGGATCATCGTAACGGGTGCCCCGGCGGGTACCGCTTTGGCGCTGGCCCTCGATGGGGTCACCATTGCGCCGGCCGCAGCGGCCGAGCCGCAGCAGACGAATCCAGGCCACCACGTCGTGGTCGCAACCTCCGTCACGGGCGAAGCCAAGGAGGAAGTCGATCTCGCCGTGCACGAATCGAAAGACATCAGGATCTCCCTTCCGGCAGGGCCCGCCCCTCCTCCCGCAGCAGGCGCTGCGATGTCCGTGCCGGCTACCGAGGTCGTCCCCCGCGTCGCCCCAAGCGGGACATCGGCACCTCCGACGAAAACGGATAGTAGACTCGAATACGTCGGATTCGGCGTTGCCTGCGGAGGTGCGCTCGTGAGCGTGATAGCGGGACTCACCTCGATCGCCTACACGAGGTCCGCCGAGGAAGGATGCTCTGGCGGACGCTGTCCTCTACCCACGCACGATGATCTGCAAACGGCGCATACGCTGGCCACCGTATCGAACGTCTCCCTCATCGTTGCAGGCGTGGGTGTCGGTGTCGGGATCATGGGCCTGCTACAGAAACCGAAAGCACCAAGTGCCGCACCGAGCACTGGCCTTACGCCCTGGCTTGCGCTCGGAGCTGCGGGCGTCAGCGGCACGTTCTGATTGCCGGGCGCAATCGCACTCCAAGGGGGACAACCAATGGTCCAAACGCATACCTTCTCTCGACTTGCGACGCGTCTCGTGGCCGTCGTCCCCTTGAGTGCGATGTTTGCGTCGTCCTGCGGCAGCATGACGGACGACACCGGAGATGCCGATTCGGCGCGTCTCGATGGATCCGCGATCGACGGCTCGGTCAGGGACGGCAACGGGGATGCCGATTCGGCGCGTCTCGATGGATCCGCGATCGACGGTTCGGTCGGAGACAGCAACGGGGATGCCGATTCGGCGCGCCTCGATGGATCCACGATCGACGGCTCGATCAGGGATAGCGACGGGGACGCCGATTCGGCGCGTCTCGATGGATCCGCGATCGACGGCTCGGTCGGAGACAGCAACGAAGAAGCAACAGACGATCGTGATGCTCCCGATCGTGATGCTCCCGATGGTGATGCTCCCGATGGTGATGCTCCCGATGGTGATGCTCCCGATGGACCGTTGGTGGACGCCCCATTCGTGACGACCATTCTCGGCTCGGCCGACAAGTTCGCGGTCTTCTCGGGCGGCACCGTCGAAAATGCCGCGGCGACCACGACCAGGATTACCGGCGACCTCGGCACCTATCCCGGCAACACCGCCGTCGGGCTAACCCCGCCGGTGGTCGTGGGCACCATGCACCTGGGCGACGCCGTCGCGCAGACCGCGGCGGCCGACATCGGAATCGCGTACAACAGGATGCTTCCGAGTAACCTGCCGTGCGGTACCGTTTTGACGGACCACGACCTCGGAGGACAGACGCTCGTCCCGGGCGTGTACTGCTTCGCAAGCACGGCCGCCCTGACGGGCACGCTCACCCTCGACGCCCAGCTCAAGCCCAGCGCCGTGTGGGTCTTTCAAGTCGGAAGCGCGCTGACCACCGCCGCGAACTCAGCGGTGGTCGTCATCAACGGAACTTCCGCCCAAGTGTGCAATGCCTTTTGGCAGATCACCAGCGCCGCGACGCTCGGGACAAACTCGGCATTTGGCGGAACCATCCTCGCGCACGCTGCGATCACCGTCACCACCGGTACCTCCATCGTCGGCAGGACGTTCGCGCTGACGTCGAAGGTGACGACCGATACCAACGTCATCTCGATCGCCAGCTGTCCGGTCAGCGCGCCGACGCTCGACGGGGGATAACGCTATTGCGGAAGGCGCGGCCACGCCTTCGTCAGGAGCTCGAGAAACTCCGCGCGGTCGCGGTCGCGGTGGCTCTGCGCGTTCGCGATCTGCCGGACGACTTCGAGGTGTCCGACGTCGCCATAGGGGCTCCCCTTCAAGATCTCGGAAAAACCGGCGATGGCGATGGCCCACTGCAAATCGAGATCGCCCGCGCTGAGGATCGGAATCACCGCTTCGGGGTTCATGGAAGCCGCGACTTCGAAGGCCGGATCGGTTTCGGCGGCAGCAGGCGTTTTGTAGCGGACCTTGACCATCACGAAGTCGCCGCTCGCCACTTCGCGTGGCCCCGTGTAGGGGGTGCCATCGAGCGGCGGGAGCTCGCCCGATCGGGGTAACGGCAAAGAGCGGCCGGTTTCGACGAATTCGTAGAGCGCCGTGACACGATGCCCTTTGCCGACTTCGCCGGCGTCGATCACGTCGTTGCGGAAATCTCGATCGGCAATTGCCCGATTTTCGTAGCCCAGAAGGCGATAGGCGTAGATGAGATCGGGATTGAACTCGACTTGGATCTTCATGTCCTTGGCCGCGTGCTCGAGCGTGGACAGCATGCGCTCGTGGACGTACCTCGTGGCGTGGTCCTGGCTGCTGATCACGCCGTAGATGCCGTTTCCCTTGTTGCTGATCGCCTCCATCATCGCGTCGTTCAGGTTGCCGACACCGTAACCGAGCACCGTGAGCGTGATGCCGGTCTTGCGCTTTTCGGTGATGAGGTCCACGAGCCCCTGTGTCGAGCTCACTCCCACGTTGAAGTCGCCGTCGGTGCAGAGAATGACGTGGTTGATCCCTTCCTGGATGTACGCCTGTTGCGCCTGCTGGTAAGCGAGCTGGATTCCCCCCGCTCCGTTGGTGCTTCCGCCGCCGGTCAAACCGGCGATGGCGCGCACGATTTCCAACCGATTCGCGACCGGCGTGGGAGGCAATCGGACCGCTACGTTTCCGGCATAGCTGACGATCGACACCACGTCCGTTGCGTCGAGCACATCGAGCGTCTGGGTGAGCGTGAATTGAGCGAGGGGCAGCTTGTTTTCTGTCATCATGCTGCCCGACGTGTCGACGAGAAAAACGAGATTGGCCGGCTTTTTCTGAAATGGCGGAGGTTTCGTCGCCTGAATGCCGACCCGCAGTAGGCTAGAGCTACGCGCCAAGAGATGCGGCGCCGCGGCGAGCGAAATGCGAAAGGGGTGCTGATCGCCGTCGCCGGGCGCGGGATAGTCATAAGGAAACGAGTTCACGTATTCTTCGAGGCGCACGCTCGCAGGCTGGGGCAGCCCGCCCAGGTTGACGTCGCGCCGGAACACGTCGTAGCTGGCCGTGTCGACGTCGGCACCGAATGTCGACAGCGGGTCGTGGGCGACGACGACGAAGGGGTTGGTACCGACGGCGGCATATTTGTCCCCTTGGTTCGGCCCCGCATCCACGGCGGTTCCCCCCGGCCCGCCACCGGCGCGCCCGGAGGCTCCGGGGTTGATGGGGATTCCGCCGACGTTGCCGGAACCACCCGAACCCCCCGTGCCGCCGGTGGTCCCCGACCTTCCCGTCCCCGGATTACCGGTTTCGCCTGCCGGTGGAGGTGTGCCGAAGTCCGAGCTCTTCGTCGAGGAGGCGTCCATGCCAGAGCAGCCCCCTACGAGCAGACTGACGCCCATCCCAAAGATCGCGGTCCGCGTGAATGCCCTCATGATCTTGTCTCCAATGCGTTCAGACCAGCAAACGGCGTGCCGCTCGGCGAGCCGCGCCAGACCCTCACAAGCACCTCGAAGTGCTGCGCGGCTGTGCCACGGCACACTTTGGCGCAACGAATCAGGGCTGGAAGATCAGGGCACGGGCAACTTGCTTCATGGAGTCGGCTTCTCAATAGGGGAAGCCGCGAGCCGCGCGCGCCGTGGCAATCTTTCCTTGGAGACCGCTCACCCCTGCGCGCCACGTGATCGCCGTCGGCGCGCCATTGAGCCCGGCGGTCTCCGCGACGCTGCCTTCGATCTGGGAACTCCAGGCGGCGATCTTGGAATCGACGTTGTTCGGCGCGAAGGGGCCCTGTAAGAACGCGTCGACGGCGACCTCGTAGTCGGGCCGCCACGTGCCCCAGTGTTTGACCAGTCGATCGCACGATGGAGCGCGCTGCCCGGCCGGACTCTGACAGCTGCAAGGGCCTTCCGCGGACCATTCGGGCGCGATGCGCACGAACGGCGATGCGTCGAAGCTACTGTCCAGGTCCCAAGGAATCAGCCAAAATCGCATGGTCGCGGCAGCTTCATACCAGTAGTAATTGTGATTGCCGACACCATTCGGATTGTTGCCCTGGCCGCCCTTGGCGCACCACCAGTGGAACGCCCCATCGTCGTTGACGATGACGCGATCGACCGCGATGTACCGCAGTATGTACGCTCGATCGAGGACGGCCTGAATCGCGGCCGGTGACGTTTCGACCGCCTGTTTGAAGTGGAGCATACCCGCCACGGAAGTCGTGGGTGCTTGATTGGTCTCGAGCGCGCGAGTGTAGGCGTGCGGGTCGTCGTGAAGGGGCCAGATCTCCTTGTAGACGTTGCCTTCGCCACCCTCCGTGAAGCGGCTGCGCGCGAAGCGCCCGTCGACTTGCTCGACGACCGCAAAGAGCCCCTCGAGCCGACCGTTGAAAAGCAGCCGCGCGTGCACCGCGCGCGGCGCGGCCAAGCCCATGTCCCGGAACATGCTGTAGCCAAGACGATCCCGCATCATGGACGGGTCGTTATTCATCGAGTGGAGGTTGAGTTTTCGGAGACCGAAGAAGCGCGCATTCTCGTCGACATGATCGAACCCGATCTTTACCGAGCACTTGCCTTGTTTGGGCCCCTGGGGCGTCCCGAGCGTCCCTCCCATGCACGGTGCGAGGAAAGCACCGACGCTCCCCTTGTAGCGAATGCCGAGAGGACCGTACTGCTTGTCCTCGAACTCGAGCATCCCCGTGACCCACTGCTCCGTCATGGGGTTGGCGTCGATGATGGCGAGGTCGGCCTCCGCCACGATGAGGTTGTACGTGCGGAGCGCCCCTTGATCGAACAAGTACGCGGCGTCGTCAGCGGGCTCGGAGACGACGATTCCTGGATCGCCGGCATCTGGGCATGAGAGGGCAGTCGGGCAAGCCGGTGCAGGCTCCGAACAGGCCAACGACGTGATGGCACCCAAGAGCAGACTGATGAAGAGAGGTACTATTCTCCGACGCACGCGCACATTTTCCAGTATGCACACGAGCGGTAACCAGGATCCTGGCCCCAATGATCGATCCAGTCGTGTGCCTATTATCACGTTGATACCATGGGCCGCATACGAGGCTACGCAACGGAAAGCGATTCGGCTACTCATTGGACGGAATTGCAACCCCCCGCATTCCGCGCTTAAGATTCTCGAGGCTGCCCGATGGAATCACCGACATCCGATCTCCGTCATGGCCGGGCGGCTCGCCCGTGGATTGTCGCGCACGCGGTCGTTTGGTTGGCAGTCGGCGGCAGTTGCGCCTCTCCGAACCCGCCCGACCCGACACGTCCCGTGGACGGCGCTGCGGTGCGCGACGCAAGTGACGCGGACGAAGAGCCGGAGGCGACCAGCAACGACGCGGGCTACGAAGTGAGCCCGCGCGGCGACGCAGAGGGCGACGTCGATGCCAGGTCCTTCGACGTCCATGTCGACATCGGCTCCGAATGCCCTTTGCGCGTCGACATCGTAGAGGCTTGCGTGCTCTCGAGCGACGGAGCCCTGGTTGCGACGCCCCTCGTCGGTGCCATGACAATATCCGCAATCGAGGATATCCCAGCAGGAGCATGTCGAATCACCGGTTTTGACAGCCCGATCCCGAGTCCGCCGAGCGGCACCGAACGCGCCACTCGCCTCACGCTCGATGCGGGGGACGGCACGCGTCGAAACGTCGTGATCCGTGCTGTCGGGCTTCCGCCCGCGCTCGTGCGAGTCGGTGAAACCATCGACTTGTCGCTCCAGGCGTGGGAGGACGTGGCCGCCTTTTCCCGAACACTCAATCAGACATTCGTGCTCGCCCGTGGCGACCAACCGGTCTTCGTCGCCGCGACGTTGACTCTTTATCGGCTGCCGATGCCCAATCTCACCGCAGCGGGAATCCAGCTCGACGACGATGGCATCGTGTGCCGCGGCACGTTCAGCATGTCATGCACGCCCGAGGACCATCGTTTGCGCGCAAGTTACGGTGGGGAAAGTGCGACCCTGCTGCCCGGTGAAACCGCGCAACTCGGCTCCCTCACCTTGATGCTCGAGAGTTTCCGGGCGCGGGTGGGCCCAGCTTGCGATGCCAAAGGCTCAACGCAAATGGCCGGCTTTTGGTCACCCTGAGATTGATCACAAAGCGAACGTTCGCGCAGCGCAGTGGTTGGCGGATCGTGATGCGCATCCTCCTCGTGTTGACGCTGTAGCGGCCAGCGCTCTCGAAGGCTCAAACGGCCACGGAGGGCCCTCAGCCGGCGCGGGTCGAAGAGACTCATGCCGGTCCCGACACCGTCGGGTTCGCCTCCGTCCCCGGGCTCGACAACAGGATCAACGCCTGCCGATGCGGTTTCGCCGCCAAGATGCGGGCTGAGATGCTCACCGAGCTGGACGAGTTGGATCTCGTCGAGGTCGGTAAGCACGCAACTCGCGCGTGGGCTGCCCTATGGGCTCCCGTTCGCAAAAGGAGGACGCTATGGAGACAACGGCGGTTTCCCGACGTGGTGAGAACGGCTACAGCGCTTTTGACCCAGATCGCGATTTGCAGTGCGGCACCGATGCCGAGCCGATCTGTCACGACGAAGCGTCGAATTCCGATGTGGAGCACACGCCCGGCGTGATGCTCTGCGAAAGGCCCGCACAAATTCCCGTCGCCGATCAGATGGGCCTGATGCACCATTGGCTCAAGACGAGTCACAAGGAAGCCGGGCTTGGACCGGAGGACGGCAGCGTGCCGGGAGACGGGAAATCAGCGCTTCCATTTTCGAAGACGAGGATCAACGACCACACCGGTCAAAGCCTTCGCAGTGATGCCGGATGCATCCGCATCGCCTGTGCCGATGAAGCCTGCGTCGATGAGCGGCTCGACGTCGGACAACTGGCGGGGCGTTGGACGCCCTCCAACAATTGCCAGACATTCGTTGCGGAGATCCTGGCCTACTGCTCCGTCGCAAGCCCGCAAGCGGCGCCGGTCCACCTGGGAGCGGAGGGGGGACGCAACCGATGAATCCCGAACGAACGTGGGTACGCTGGACGTGGCGCATCGTGATCGCGCTCCTCGTGTTCGTTGGTCTGAACGAGATCTCCAGCTACCTCTTGTATTGGTCCGACTGTTCCGCTCATCCCGATCATATCGGCAGTTGCCAGCAGATGTTCTGGCGCCCCTTTTGGGGATCCATCTACTGCACGATCGCCATGCTGTTCTCGCTGCGGCGAAGGATTCGCAAATGGGCGGTCCGTTCGTCTAAGGGGAAATGATGACCGGTCAAGACCGCCCAACCCCACGGCTCGCGGCTCTCCGATCACGCACCGTGATCGGCAGCGTGAGCGGTCCCGTAATGCCGACGGGCGGCGCGAACGTCGCTCCCTCGCCGAGACTTGGGCACTCGAGACGCTCGGTGAGCGCAATGAGCGACTCCTGCAACTCGGCCCGAGCGAGCGCCGCGCCCAGGCAGTGATGGGCACCTTGCCCGAATGCGAGCTGCACGCCGACGCCGTTCGCGTCCGGATCGATCTCGGAAGGACGCGGGAACTCGGTGCGGTCGCGATTGGCGGACCAGAGCGACGCGAAGAGAGTGGTCCCGGCCGCGATGCGGTGTCCGGCGATCTCGACATCCTCCGTGGCCAGACGGCCAACGCTCGTGGCCGCCGAGCGAAGTCTCAGGACTTCCTCGATGACGGCGTTCGCCCTCTCGGGCTCCTGGCCGACTTCGTTCCAGAGCGCGGGGGCGCCGGCGAGCAACGTGATCATCCAGCCGAGCTGATTCTTGGTCGTTTCGTGTCCGGCGAAGACGAGCCCCGCAACGGAGCCGCGCACGACGGCTTCGCTCACCCCCTCCTCCTTCGCCGCGTGTGCGAGCCGCGTCACGAGATCGTCCTCGGGCGAGGCGCGGCGCAGCGCGATGAGCTCATCTGCATAGGCGAGTAGGGCCGTGATCGCCGCGTCGACGTCGGCGATGCGCGAACCCACGAGCACGAAGTTGAAGCCGAGCCCGATGGTGTCGGCCCAGCTCGCGAATCGAGCCCGGTCGCGAACCGGCACGCCGATGAGCTCGCACAGACCGAGCGAGGGAAGCTGACGCGCGAACTCCTCGACGAACTCGCAGTGGCCGCGTTCGGCAAATGCGTCGATAAGCCGGTGCGCTTCCGCTCGAAGAAAGGGACGGAGACGCTCGACGTTGTTCGGCGTGAACGTCCGCGCCATGAGCTTGCGCCACCGGCGGTGCTCGTCTCCCTCCATGTCGAGCGGCGATCGGCTCATCCAATCGTAAAATGCGCCGGACGTGATGCCGAGCTTCTGCAAAAATCGCGAGAAGCTCGGCCGGAGCCGGGCATCCTGGAGCGTCTCGCGGACGGCGTGATGCCGAACCACGACGGGGCCGAGGTCGCTCACCGCGATAGGCCCGTCCTCACGCGCGCGGGCGAGCGTGTCGTCGGGATTCGCCACCAGATCGGAGAAAGACAGGGTCGGTTCGGCCATCGTTCGCTCCTCGGTTGGTTGCGGAATCGAAAGGCTGGTTGCCCGCGCGGCAGAAGCTCTGCCAGCCCAGGTCTAACATGAGCGTTCTCCCTATGCAGCCTGCACGGCTGCCGATTTGACGGCCTCGATATCGAGCTCGATGTCGACCCGGTCGCCGACGATCGCGCCTCCTGCCTCGAGGAGCTGGTTCCATTGCAGGCCGAAGTCCTTGCGGTCGATGGACGCTCTCGCCACGAAACCGGTGCGCTCGTCGCCCCGCGGATCTTTGGCTTGGCCGCCGTACTCGACGTCCAGGGTCACCTCGCGCGTCACGTCGCGAATGGTGAGATCTCCGGTGACGCGATACTTCGCATCGGTGACCTTCTCAATCCGCCTGCTCCGAAACCGGAGCTCCTGAAACTTCTCCACGTCGAAGAAGTCGGGGCCGCGAAGGTGCCCATCGCGATCGGGCACGCCGGTGTCCAGGCTTGCCGCGTCAATCATCACCACCACAACCGACCGCGTGAAGTCACCCTCGTCGAGATGGATCGTGCCGGTGTATTTCGCGAAGCGACCTCGAACTTTCGAGACCACCATGTGCCGGATCGAGAAATGGATGCCCGAGTGGGCGGCGTCGATGTTCCAGTTGGTCGTGGTCATGAGCTCGTCTCCCTTTGATCACTGCGGCCCGGGCGCCTCCGCGACGCCCTTCGCGCTGTGTTCGTGGCTAAGAGATAGATCTGTTCCGCCGTGCGAACTAGATGGGCAAATATGGATTCACTGTTCCATTGGCGGGACAATCGATGGGGACCTCGACGAATGTCGGCAAGAGAGCGCGTGAAACCTATCTGAAACGATAGTCACGTTCGCAGGTGCTGGATTTCGTTTCGTGCAGCGCGGGGGTTTTCGTGCGGTGGACTCCGTGATAGACGGCCACGGTGGTAGCGTGCCAGGTTCTGCCACTCTTTATCAGTCCGCGGCGTCAGCGATATTACTGCATGGAAGTCGATTCGATCCTCGGGGGCAAATACCGCCTCTTGTCGCTGATAGGGCGCGGAGGGATGGGTTCTGTATGGAAGGCCGAGCACCTCGGCCTCCGCGCCCTCATCGCAGTCAAGCTCATGGACGAGAGCCTGGCGGCAATGCCCGAGGCCGTAGGACGCTTTCTTCGGGAGGCCCAGGCCGCCGCGTCACTGCGCAGCCCGCACGTCGTGCAGATCCTCGATCATGGCGTCGACGAGCGAACGGCCATCCCTTTCATCGCCATGGAGCTGATGGACGGAGAGAGCCTCGCCGGGCGGCTCGAACGCGAGCGTCCGCTCTCGCCGCCGGAGACGGGGCGGATCATCGGTCAGGTAGCCCGCGCCCTCGCGCGAGCGCACGAAGCCGGAATCATCCACCGCGATCTCAAACCGGACAACATTTTCCTCGTCAAGAACGAAGACGACGAGATTGCCAAGGTGCTCGACTTCGGGATCGCCAAGTCCCTGGCCCACTCGCTCGGCGGTCATTCGGCTACCCAGACAGGATCGGTGCTCGGGACTCCCTATTACATGAGCCCGGAGCAAATCAGCGGCTCGAAGGAGATCGATTTCCGAACCGACCTGTGGGCGCTTGCCGTCATCGCCTACGAGTGTTTGAGTGGGCGTCGACCCTTCGAAGCCGATACGGTCGGCGGCCTAGCGCTAGAGATTTGCATGCGGCGGCCTCCCCCGGCATCGAAGTTCGCGCGCGTCCCACAGGGCTTCGACGCGTGGTTCGAACGGGCAACGGCCCGGGACGCCGCACAGCGCTTCGCCACGGCGCGAGAGCTCGCGGATGAGCTCAAACGGGTGTGCGGCATGGCGGCGTCGACCAAGAGCCTCGGCGACGCTGTACCGGGCGCGCTCCGTACCGAATCACTCGCCGACGGATTGAATGCTGTTTCCCATACTGCCCCCTGGCACGTCGATGTCAAAGCTCGACGACGCTGGCCGTTTTGGCTCGCAGCTGGAGTGACGTCCGTTGTCGCAGGGTTCGTCGTGGTATGGCTCAAGAGCACGACAGGGCCTTCCGCCGTGAGGGTTGAACCGTCGGCGGATGTGACAGCGGCGCTCAAAGCTCTGCCGTTCGACCGCGCCGGCCCTGCGAGCGCGACGACCACCGCGGCGGCCGCAGCCGACCTGGCACCTGGTGCAGCGGGCTACCCAGCTCCGCCGCTGCCCTCTACCGACAGCTCTCGCAAGCTCACCGAGCCAACGCCGCGCACTGAAGCGACGCGACGTGGCCAACGCGCACCTTCTCCGCCCAGCGTCAAGGCCAACGCCGAACCGGCCCCCGTGGAGAGCGCGAAAGCCGCTCCTTCTGCCTCCCGAGCCCAAAGATCAGCCCCTACCAGCGATTCAACCCACGAAATCGGCGGTGTCTTGGACGATAGGAAGTAATGACGATGCGCGTTCTCGAATTTCTCTCCGTCACGATGGTGCTGACCGCGTCGGCACCGTTTGCTTTCGCGCAGGGATCCGATGCAGCGACGGCGCAGGCCCTGTTCGAGGAGGGTCGCGCCCTGCTTCAGGCGGGCAAAGCCGCGCAGGCGTGCCCCAAGCTGGCCGAGAGCCATCGGCTCGACCCGGGAACGGGAGCCCTACTCGCTCTTGCGCTCTGCCACGAGCAGGAGAACAAACTCGCCTCCGCGTGGGCGGAGTTCAACGAGGTGCAGGGGCGCGCGAACCGGGAGGGGCGCCCCGATCGGAGTCGGCTCGCGCAGGAACACGCGGGAGCGTTGCGGGGGCGCCTTTCCACACTCCTCATCCAGGTTCCACAGGACGTCGCGTCGCTTGCGGGTCTCGAGATCCGTCGCAATGGAGTCCCCCTCGGGCGAGGCGCGTGGAACGTCGCGGTTCCCGTCGACGGCGGCAGCTATGCCATCAAGGCCTCGGCTCCCGGAAAGAAAGCGTGGGAATCGAGCGTCTGGGTCAAGCCCGAGTCGGATCGGGCTCTCACGACCGTACCATCCTTGGCCGAGGAGCCGAAAACCGCAGGGCTGCCGCCGGTCGCAGGACGCGCCGGGATGGGGCCAGGCCCCAGGCTCGTTACGACGGCGGACCATCCCGAACCGTCGCGCGGCTGGAGCGCCGTGCAATGGGGAGGCGCAACCTTACTGGGCGCCGGCGTCATCACCATGAGCGTGGGAGGCTATTTTCTATCCAGCGCGCTGAAGTACAAGAGCGCTTCGTCGACCGACTGCGTGGATGACTTCTGCCACGACGACGGGCTCTTCAACCGCGACCAGGCAGTCCGCCGCGGCAACATCGCCACCGTGCTCGGCATCGTTGGCGGCACGCTCGCGGCTGGAGGGTTGACCTTGATCATCTTCGGGCACTCCGGAAAAAAGGAGCAGCCATCTTCCCTTTCGGCGTCGTTCGGTGCGGTGCCCGGCGGGTTCACGGGCATGGTTGCGGGGACATTTTGAGCGCGCATCGTGAGTGCCCCGCGCGCCGAAGGGCAACGCTTCGTCGAGGAGTTCTTTCCATGACGCGGACCCGCACGACCCAGCTGCTTTTTGCCTTCGGGCTAGTCTTCGCTTCTGCAAGCTGCAACAGCTTGTTCGGTATCGAAGAAGGCCTGCCATGGCCGGACGACGCTGGTAGTGCGGGAGCGGTGGACAGCGGGGGACTGAAGCTGTCCGACGCCAGCCAAGAGTCCACGACCGTACCGAAAGACGTCTCCCTCGGCGACGCCACCGGCGATCGTCAGGACGCCTCCGTCGGTGACGCGACCGGGGGTCGGGACACCTCGATCGGCGACTCCACGGGGAGTCAGGACGCCATCGGCGATTCCACGTGGGGTCAGCAGGACGCTTCGATCGATCGGGGCGACTCTGGCGGCGAATTCGACGGCGCGAAGGTCGACGCCGGCCCCACGAACTGCAGCACCGCCGCCGATTGCGTGGGGCCGCACGTACGGACGGGGGCACCGGTGAGCTGCATGCAGGGCAGGTGTATCGTTCCAGACACCTCGTGCGTGCCCGGATGGGGCCACTGCACGAGCAACGACTTGGAGTTCTGCGAGACCGACCTGACGAGCCCGTCCCATTGCGGTCGGTGCACGCAAGTCTGTTCGGCGACCATGCCGCTCTGCACCGCGGGGGCCTGCGTCTCCCGATGCATGGGGATGACACCGATCGAATGCGGAGGTAGCTGCGTCAACACCGACACCGATGTGCAGAACTGCGGCATCTGCGGCAACGTCTGCGTCTATCCCAACGCGGAGGCTATCTGCGCGGCCGCGAAATGTACGATGGGTGCCTGCAAGCCGGGGTACGGGGATTGCACGAGCGTCGCGGGTTGCGAGACGCGCCTCAACACGCTTGCCCATTGCGCCGAGTGCAACAAGACGTGCGGCGCGCCGGGAGACACCGCCTCCTGCGACACCGGAGCGTGCGTCATTAGCTGCGTGAGCAAACCCGAGCAATGCTTCAACAACCTGGACGACGACTGCGATGGCGTCAGCGATTGCGCGGATCCCGATTGCGCGGCGGTGGCCGTCTGCGAACCGGTCAGCGGGTTCACCTTCGGAACGACCGTCGATCCGGCGATCAACTGCCCTTCGTCATTCAGCGGTGGCGGTCCGGTCCTGCAAGGTGCGCTCGACCCCGGCTCGGGGTGTACCGGTTGCGGCTGTACGCCGACCACGACCGACTGCACGCCCGTCTCGCTCTTTACCTATGCCACCCAGGCCGACTGCCTCAGTCGCAGTAACTCCAACCAATCCATCAGCATCCCCCAGCTCACGACGGGCTGTACCGGCGTCGGCTTTCAGTTGCCCTGGTCCGGGTATACCGTGGACGGCTCCTTCAACCAGAAGTGCTCGACGACCGGCATGGCGAAGTTGTCTACGCCGACGTGGGGAAGCAGTACCAAATTTTGCGCCGCCGCTTCCTCGTCCAGCACCGGCTGCAGCGCAGGAAACGTTTGCGTACCGAAGCCCACGGGCTTGGCTTGCCTTCTGGCGGCCGGGCCGGTGTCCTGTCCCGGCGGCTTCACACCGCAGAATCTCTATACCGGCTATTCCGATACGCGAGTCTGCAGCTGCTCGTGTACGGCTTCCGGCGGAAACTGCAACGATGTCGTGATCAACATCACCGGTACGTTGGCGCCCACGTGCGACGATTTCACCGGCGCCTATCTCGGCGCGGGTGCCTGCGGTACCACGCAATACACCCAGTTCGGCTACAAGTTCAGCGGCAGCCCTACCAACCCGACTGCCTGCACCACTGCCAACGACCAGCAGGGCAGCCTCACACCCACCGGACAGCAGACGCTCTGCTGTCGCTGAGCAACGCCCAGGCGAAATAACGGTCGCCCCGATCTTCGAAGCGGCGTGGCCGCGCGCGGCATCCAGTTGACCAAGGACAATGCAGGTTCGTATCTGATTGCCAATGAGCTCGGCGTACACTTCTTCGACTCGATCTTGCGAGCGCGCGCCCCGCTCTCCGTCGGTTCGGATGGATCGCTCACCTGCGCGGCGGGAATTCCGAAGGGATCGATGGTGACCATTCTCGACGGCGATTCGACTTCGATGGTCAACGCGGCCGAGAGCGCTGCCGCGGAGGCGAAGAAGAACCTCGTCGGCGAGGCCGCAGGCGTCTTGCTCTTCGATTGCGTCTGCCGGGGCATGATCCTGAAGCAGGATTTCCGGCTTGAAATCGATGCCGTGCGTTCCGTGTTCCGAGACGTGCCGATTGCTTTGAATGCGAGCCCCTTGGCCCGGGAATGTGGTTTTTCCACCCCGCTCAGCGATCGACTTGCGCCATCATCTGTGGCGCGTAGCGCAGGCCTGCCGTCGAACCCGGCGGAACGGCGGCATCGAGTTGCGCGGTCTCTTCGGGTGTGAGCACCAAATCCGCGGCGGCGACGTTCTCCTCTAGGTACTTGCGACGTTTGGTTCCCGGAATGGGCACGATGTCGTCGCCTCGTCCGAGCAGCCACGCGAGAGCGAGCTGCCCCGCGGTCGCGCCTTTACGTTTCGCGAGTTGCTGGACCGTGGCGGCGATCCGCAGGTTGGCGTCGAAGTTCGTCCCTTGGAGACGCGGGTCGTTCCTACGGTAGTCGCCCTCCGGATACTCCTCGGCGCGTTGAACCGTGCCGGTGAGGAAGCCGCGGCCGAGCGGAGCGAAGGGGACCAAGCCGATGCCGAGCTCGCGCAGCAGCGGGATGATCCGGTCCTCGAGGTTTCTTTCCCAGAGCGAGTATTCGCTCTGAAGCGCCGAGATGGGATGCACGCGGTGGGCGCGGCGAATCGTGTCTCCCCCTGCTTCGGATAGGCCGAGGAAACGGACCTTGCCCTGGCGAACCAGATCGGCCATCGCGCCTACCACGTCTTCGATCGGCACCTGCTTGTCGACGCGGTGCTGGTAGAGGAGGTCGATGCGGTCGGTGCCGAGCCGGCGCAGAGAAGCGTCGACCACTTCGCGCACGTGCTCCGGCCGGCTATCCAGCCCAGCGATCTTTCCCTCTTCGAAGCGGAAGCCGAACTTGGTGGCGATGATCACCCGATCGCGCCGGCTCCCGAGAGCCCGGCCAAGGAGCTCCTCGTTGTGGTAGGGGCCGTAGGCCTCGGCCGTGTCGAAAAAGTCGAGCCCGAGCTCGATGGCTCGATGGATGGTGGCGAGCGATTCCGCGTAGTCGGGGACCCCATAGGACTGGCTCATCCCCATGCACCCCAGCCCGAGTGCCGAAACCTCGAGTCCCTGTCGTCCGAGTCTGCGCTTGGTCAGCATGACATCCTCCGTTCCAGCCCGAGGCGCCCTCTTGCTTCGGCGCGCCGCTGGGTGACCAAGCTACGAGTTCTTTTCAGCCGCCGCCACCACCGGAGTCGAAGGTCGGAGGTGTTCCGCCGGCCGAGCTGCGCGCGTCCGATGCACGACGGTCCCCGGCGCCTTAGTCGATTCCCGAGTCGCCGGGAGAGCAGAGCGGCCGCGACTTCGTAGCGGTGCATGTGCCGCCATCACAGTCGGGGAAAATCCCTGCTCGAACAGTAACGTAGTGACCGGTGGCGCCATTGCAGTTGAGCGGATCGTCTCCGGGCCACCAGCTGATGCGCGTCGCCCCCACCAGCGCCTTCATGGTCGCATCATAAAAGTACTCGTACCTCGGACCATCGCCACCGCCCGTATAGACACCGATCAAATAGTGAGCGGAATAGGTTTGCTCGCTACGATCCAAATCGAGATCCATGTAGCCCGATGCACGGATCGACCGCGTAGACGGCATAGTCGTAAGCAGCAAACGCCGCCCCATCGAGAAAGCAATCGAGTGACGTCGTGGCGATTTCCCATCCGGAGTCTGCTGCGAGGCACTGGCATCCGCCATCGCCATCCGCGGCATCGCGAGACACGTCGGCGGCGTCCGCTCCATCGGCGAGCGTGTCGGTCGCATCAGGTGCGTCAAATGGTTCCGCATCGCCATCCGGCGCGGGGGAGGTGTCTGCGCTTGTGTCCTTCGCGATCGTGTCGGCCGTGGCATCGAGGGGTCCGGTCTCGATCGCGCCGTCGCCCTCGAAGTGGTGAGGAGATGTGGCACTCGCTCAGGAAGACTGCACGAGAATCATCGCTTGCCGCGTCTTCGCGGTCGTCATCGTTCGGCGATTGTGCGCCAACCTGTGCCAAGTCTTGGCACAGGCCGGCTCCTTGTGTCGAAGGCGCGGTCAACCCTGCTGGCCGTTCAGCCGCCCCTGCCGCCACCACCGGAGTCGGAGGTCGGAGGTGTTCCGCCACCGGAGTCCGGGGTCGGCGGAGTTCCGCCACCCGAGTCCGGGATCGGCGGCGTTCCGCCGCCATCGTCTCCCCCGCTTCCTCCGCCGTCCCTTCCTCCGCCCCCGCCGCCGCCGCTGCAGCTACCGCGCGTGTTGCATGTCATGGGCGGCACGCACTGATCGTCGCTGAAACACTGCACGCAGGTGTTGGTGAGACTGCAGAACGGCTGGTTCATGGTCGATGCACAGTGCGCGTCGCTGCTGCACCGAACGCAGGTGCCCGCTGGTCCGCAGGCGGGCGCATTGTTGCTGGTGCAATGGGCGTCGGAGCCACACTGCGCGCAGACCTTCGTGGTCGGATTGCAGCGCGGCGTTCGCCCTCCGCCGTCGGCCGAGCAGTCGTTGTCCGTCGAGCAACCGGCGATGCACGTGTTGTCGATGCACATCGACCCCGCTGCGCAGTTCGAATTGTCGAGGCATCCGATGCACCTTCCCGTCGGTAGCCCCTGCATGTTCGTGCGAAGGTCGCACGTCTTATTCGTCGCCTGACTGGCGCAGTCACTGTCCGCCAGGCATTGGACGCAGCGATCGTTGGGCGCATCGCAGACCGTATTGCCCGTGGGATTGGTCGAGCAAGTCCTCGTCCCGCAGGCCGTGGAGCAAGTGTTGTTGGACGTGCTGCACGTAGCACCGGGCGGGCAGTGGGTGTTGTCGAGGCATTGAACGCATCGATCCGCGGGCAACCTGTTGTTCCCGCTAGCCCGCGTATCGCAGGTCTTGTTGGTCGTCTGACCGGCGCAATCCGGGTCGGTGAGGCACTGGACGCAGCGATTGTTGGCGAGATCGCAGACCGCATTGCCTTGAGAGTTGGCGGAGCAGCCGTTCATGACGGTGCCGCACGGCATGCGTATATCCGGCCCGCCGCTGTCGCCGATGCCGCCGGTCCCCCCCGACCCACCCGAACCGCCCGATCCGCCCGTTGACCCGCCAGTGCCCGTCGTTCCGATGCCGCCACCGCTTCCCGTCCTGGAACCGCCGGTGCCGGTCAAAATCCCGGTCCCGGGGGCGCCCGGCGAGCTGGTCCAGTCGTAGTCTGTCGAACTGCGGCCGCCACAGGCCGCATAGAGCGTCGGCGTAGCGACAAGGAACGCGGCCAGCCAGGCTACCTGTTTTACAACCATCGTTCCTCCTCCGCGCGGCTTCGCTCTAGCCGCCCACGCAGTGGAATGCAAATCCGAGCACCGTCGTGCGCTTACGATTCAATCTGCGCTTGGCGTCTGCGCTGGGCCTACCACCCGCTATCGAGATTGCCCTCCGATTGAAACCATCGGCGGACGTTTCATTTTGCTAAGCGCCAACGTGACACCCTGCGTGCGCTACGGGCCTTGGTCGGATCGTCAGGCGATGTGCTCTTTGTTCCGCAACCGGCGTTCGAAGTCGCAGCAGATCGTGCGCTGCGGCACTTCGGCGGCGGGTGCTTTTTCTTTGGGCTTGGTCCGCGAGGTCGCGATCCTCTCTGCCCACCACGCTGCGGCGTCGGCCTCGGTCCAAGTCGCTGCGTCTCGGCATACTTGGAGCGATTGCGAAAGCGCCTCGGCGCTCTGTGGCCTGTCGCCGGGATCTTTGGCGAGGCAAGACAGAATGACGCGCTCGAGATCGTGGGGCACGGATCTTCGCTGCGATGGGGGGAGCGGCGTCGAGTGCAGGTGGTGAGCGCAGAGCTCGACGAGGCTCTGTCCCTCGAAGGGGGGCGAGCCCGTGATGAGGTGATAGGCGACGCCACCGAGCCCGTAGATGTCGGCGCGCGCGTCGATTCGATCGGGCGTCAGAATGGCCTCGGGCGACATGTAGAGCGGGGTCCCGACGACGGCATCGACGTTGCTTCGCGTCACGTCACCGGCGCTCTTGATCTCGCGAACGAGCCCGAAGTCGAGAACCTTCACGAAATCGGGCACGTCGCCGCGTCGACATAGATAGATGTTCGCCGGCTTGATGTCGCGATGGATAAGGCCGATGCCGTGGGCTTCCTTGAGCGCGCCGCACACCTGGCGTAGCAGATGAATCACGCGCCCAGCGGGCTGTGGGCCGTCACGGTGGACGAGCTCTTCGAGCGTGACGCCTTCGAGCAGCTCCATCGCGTAGTAGAAGACGCCGTTCGGCGTTCGACCGTAGTCGTAGATCGAGATCGTGTTCGGGTGCGTGAGCCGCGCCGTGAGCTGCACCTCTTTTTCGAACCGACGGAGCTGCGCTTCGGAGCCGTCGCCGGAAAGCAGCTTCACGGCGGTCGGGCGCCGCAGCATGGCGTGACGGGCCCGGTAGACCTCGCCCATTCCCCCTTCGCCGATCTTCTCCTCGAGCGCATATTGACCGAGCTGACGCGCCTCGCGCGCGATCTCCTGAAGGCCGTAGATGACCCTCGAGGCCACCGTGGCTACGGCTACGCCCGCCGTCGACCACAGCACCACCGTGAGCAAGACGCGCCCACGCGTCACGCCTGATTGCACGAGCTCGAGCGGAAGCGGCACGATCGCCGACGATAGGACGAGGGCGGCAAAGCTCGACGCCGCAAGCCAAACCGTTCGATTCGGTATGCTGGGAACGATCATGGCGCGCGAGATGCTCACGTGCGTCACCGCGAGGAGCGCCGTGAAAACGCCGTAGGGCGGCACGGAATGGTGCCCCATCGCCGCGAACGCCCAGCAGATACCGAGCGTTCCCACCGCGTCGAGCCTTTGCAGAACGAGCGGCGACAAAAGCTTCTCCCCGCGGGCCACCCGCCAGACCGCGAGCGCAAGCACCGTGCCGGTGACATGGCTCACGCGTGCCACCAGGTGGTCCAGCTCCGGCTTGGCCAAGAAGTCCGCGATGGTCGGCACGACGAGGAACATCGACGAGATCAGAAACGTCACCTTGGCGAACATCCCGATTCGATCCTGGACAAAGCGCAAATCCTCGTCCGAATCGACGGGCAAGCTCCCCAGGCGTATTCCCGAAGGCCGCGGCCTCCCCGAGGGCCGCGAGGGTTGGGGAGGCGTCATCGCTTCGCGCAAAGCTGCGTTGGTCATTATCGGAACACAGAGCCTTACGCTGCCCACCTCACGGAGGCAAATGTCAGCGCGGCGTTGGGCCCATCATCTCCCGACGGACGCTTTCGGTCGCAAATGTGACGAAAAAGCGTGCTCAACCAAATCGCTTGACAAGTCGAGCGGATTCAACAAAAAGAGAATGAACCATTCTCTTTTAGTGCCCTGGCGGCCAGCTCTTCGAGCCAGCGCGACATTGATCTCTGGAGATTGAGAAATCGATGGCACAGAGACCCAAGGAGCCCATGCGTCGCGCGATCATCGACGCGGCGGCCCGAGAGTTTGCCGATGTGGGGTTCGACGGGGCGGCGCTGACAACCATCGCCGCTCGAGCGCGCACTTCGATCGGCAATCTCTACAAGTATTTTTCGAGCAAGAACGAGCTCTTCTCCGCTGCGATACCCGACCAGGTCGTGCGCGATCTCGGTTCGCTGCTTCGCCGTCGGATGCAGGCTGTGGGCAGAGAGAGAGACGTGCGTCAGCTGGGCCCCGGGCATCCATACCACCTCGCGTCGGACGAGCTGCTGCGGTTTGCGCTGGCACATCGCCAGCAGATTCTTTTCCTTCTCCGTCGAGCCGAAGGAACGCCCTACGCCTCGACCGTCGGAAAGATCGTCCAACGCTTGACGAGCCTCGCAGTCGACTACGGGCGGCGCGCCTATCGAAGGGCGGCGATGAACGCCCCCAGACGGCGGGCATTGGTGCGTGTCTATCGCGCCTTGGTCGCTTCGATCGCTTCGATCCTTGCCGAAGAGACATCAGAGCGAGCGCTCCGCGAGGCGACCGGGCACCTCACGATTTATCATCTCGCCGGCCTTCGAGCATTCTTCGAAGAGGCCGAACGTGCGAGCGGGAAGGACCACCCATGAAGACCGGTCTGCTCCGCGCCCCCACTGCGACGACGTTACTCGCGAGGCTGATCGACGCGCCCGATCTCGTTCGAACGGTTCGCGCGTTGCGGGAAAGCACGTTCTCCGCGCTCGTGCGCTACATCGGCGTAGAAGACGCCGGCGAGATCGTCGCGCTCGCGACGCTCGATCAGCTGGTAGCCGCGTTCGACGAGGATCTCTTCGTCAATTCGAAGCCAGGCGAGCGCGAGACCTTCGACAGCGCGCGCTTCGTCGTCTGGCTCGAGGTTCTCTTGGAAGCGGGAGACGATGTCGCGGCGAGTCGCTTCGCCGAGCTCTCGCAAGACTTCGTCGTGCAGGCGCTATCGAGCATCGTTTTGGTTCTCGATCACGACGCGCTCCTCGCTCGGATGAGCGAAGGCGGCGAGGATGCCGTCTACGCGGACAAGGCCATCGAAAGCTCGTTGTCAGAAGAGCTCGACGGGTACTTGCTCATCTCTCGTCGACACGACGGCTGGGATGCGGCGCTCGCGCTGATCCTGGCGCTCGACAAGACCCACCGCCCTTTCCTGGTGCGGGTTCTCGACCGTTGCGCCGACATCGCCGGCGCGTACATCGATGATCTCGACGAACTCTCGACCGTGCTTTCCGCGCAAGATTCGCTGAGCGAGGACGTCGACGCAGAGCGCGAAGATCGGCGCAGCCGGCGAGGTCACGTCGAGCCGCGGGCCGCGCGGAGCTTTCTCGCGCTGGCGCGACAGCCGTTGCCAAAGGATGTCGTGCACGGAGAACGCGACCCCATCACGCGCGCGTACTTTCGCAGTCTCGAAAACCGCACCCTGCCCGCCGATGGCGCCGCTCTGCAGTCCCCCCCTCTGGCCGGCTTGCTCAGCACGACGGAGGTTCGGGCCGCGCCGCTTCTGCACGAAATCACCGCGGCGGCCGGCGGAATCGGCCATCGGGACCGGGCCATGCCGCTCGTTGAGGGGATGCGTCTTCTGAACGAGCTCGACCCGAGTGCCTTCGCCGAACGAATGGAGGAGCTGGCCTATCTCGTCAACGTTCTTTTGGCCGGAGCCGGAACGGAGGGTCGAAGATTGCGTCCTGCGGATGCCGTCGAGGCGGTGCTCTCGACTGTCGGCCTCGGCGCTGAACTCGAGGCACGCAGGATGGCCGTTGCCGACCAGCGCGCGATCCTTCGAGCATCTCCCCCCGAGCTTTGTCGCGTGCTGCGCGATTGTCGTGCGGATCTGCTGTTTCGCGAGGCGAGCCGCACGCTCGCGTCGCGGCGGGCCGTCCCGGCGTCCATCGGATTTCTGCGTTCTCGGGCGGAATTGGAAAAAGTGACCGAGAAGCTATGAGGAATTGGAGAGGAGCAAGCATGCGCGAATTCTGGTTCGAGCGTGGCGGTGTTCGACTCTGTGCTGTCGAAGACGGTAACGGTCGACCCATCGTCATGTTGCATGGCGGGCTCGCCAACCATTGGACGAGCCTCGGACTCGTCGGTTCGCTGTCGCCGCGCTTTCGTGTCGTCACCCCCGATCTGCGCGGGAGCGGAAAATCGCACGATGGAAGTCCGCTCACGTGGGATCGACTGGCCGACGACGTCGTCGCGTTGATGGATCATATCGGTGTGGATCGCGCCGTCGTCGGTGGTGTGTCGAGTGGCGCCGGCGCCGCCGTTCGTTTCGGACTTCGCCACCCCCGCAAGGTCGCAGGTCTCGTCATCGTGACGCCGGTCTATGGCGGTGACGAGCTCGGATTGACGGCCGAACAAACGGCGATCTTCCGGGGGATGGATGATGTTGGCAGCCGCGCGGTCGACGAAGGTGTCCAGGTCTTGCGCCCGCTCTACGAGAATCTTCCGCCACCGATCCGCGAGAGAGCGTTGGCGATGGTCGATACCTTCGATGCGCCAAGCGTGGCGGCAACGACCCATTTCCTTGCTTCGGGCGCTCAGCCTTTCGTCTCGACGTCCGAGCTTCGTGGCCTCGTCAGCCCGACGCTGCTCGTGCCGGGTAACGATGCCATGCATCCGGCCGAGATCTCGGAGCGCTATGCTGCCCTCATCCCAGGGTGTGAGGCACTGCCGCTCCACCGCGCACGCGCAGAAGATGATCTGGCGACGGCGATCGGAGAATTCTGTGAACGGTCCGCCGACTGGTGATGGCCACCTTACCGGGGGACATTTGAAATGAAGCGTCTCTATCGCGACATTTCTGACGATATCTGCCGGCATTGTCAGATCCTGCCAGGTACATGATTGTTCGCGTGGCGTGCGGCTCGAGCGCGCCGAGTGTGGCGGGGCCGCGGGTTCGGCCTATGGCCGGCGTTGCCTACCAGCGTCGAGTCCCGACGAGCTTCACTCCATAAGAAGTTCCGCCTTGTTCATGATCGAAAAGCCACCTTGACTGCGTAACGAGCACCCGTGCTCTGTGCCCGCGCCGAAGGCCGGTCACTACAAGGAGAGGCCGTGTCGAAGCGAATCCTTTCGCGCCTTGTTGGCAATACCGTCATGGCGCTGATCTTCTCGCTGTGGGCCTGTGGAACTGATGCGATCGATGGACCGCGCGCGGGGAAGGGCGGTGCCGGTGGTTCGGGCGGCGCTGGCGCTTCGGGCGGCGCTGGCGCTTCGGGCGGCGCTGGCGGTTCGGGCGGTGCTGGCGGTTCGGGCGGTGCTGGCGCGACCACGGGAACGACGGGAGGCGTCGCCGGTAGTGGCGCTGCAGGTTCGGCTTCCGGCGCTGGCGCAGGCGGCGTCAGTGGCAACGGCGGGGCAGCGGGAAACACGGGAAGTGCCGGAAGCGACGCCGCGGGAGCCGCCGGCACGAGCGACGCAGGCAGCGGCACCAGCATGGACGGCGGGCGCAGCGACGGCGGGGGCGCGGACGGAGACGGAAGCGGAAGTCTTCCCCATTTCAGTTTCTTCGTCACGAGTCAGACAGGGCTGCAGCGTCTTTCGGGCAGTCAAGACGGCTTCGGTGGCGATCTCCGGTTTGGCAAGCCGGACGGCCTTACGGGCGCGGACGAGATTTGCCGACAGTTGGCGGAGGGGTCGATGCCAAGCTCGTCTTCGAAGACGTGGCGCGCGATGCTGAGCGTCAGCAAGGGGCCCTCGGGCTCGCCGGTCAACGCGATCGATCGGGTCGGCAACGGCCCCTGGTATGACCGGCTCGGGCGGATCGTCGCGATGACGAAGGCGGACCTGCAGCAGACGAGACCTCGAGGCGCCGATCCCGCGATCGTCAACGATCTACCGAATGAAGACGGCGTTCCGAATGAAGCGCCGGACGGCGTCACCAAGCTCAACAATCATCATATGATGACGGGCAGCGACGCGATGGGGATGCTTCGCACGGGGTCTACCGATACCTGCACCGACTGGACCAGCGTGGCTGTGGGGTTCGGGATTTTCGGCGGTCCGGCCTGCGGTTTGGCCTTTCCGAGAAGGTTAGGGCCGGCGGGTGAGGGCTGGCTTTTCAACCTCAATGAGGGCGGTTGTGCTCCGGGCTCGACCCCCGGGGGCGCCCAGACGGGACCGGCGGGAACCGTTGGCGCGACCGGGGGGTACGGCGGATTCTATTGCCTGGCCCTTACGCCGTAGCGAGCAAGGTGGGGCTGCACTTCGTGGTCGACGACTCATGGACGTACCGGCGGCAAACGCCGGCACGTCCACGGACGAAGGCATGTGGCCGCGGATGGCCGCCGCTCCGCGTCGGCCAACCTTTAGCCCTCGCGCTTCATGCGCTCCTGGCGGGCAATCTCACGTTTGCTGGGAGAATCGAGCGGAGCGTCGCCAATCTTGATCTCACCCTCTCGCTCGTAATGGCCGACGATCAGGCCATTGGGAGAGACGCGGGACCTCGTCAGCTTGAACGAATGCGGCGCCGAGCCGTCGGCGAACAGCTTTTTGCCGGCGCCAAGCACGACCGGCACCGTGAAGATGCTCATGGCGTCGACCAGGTCATCGGCGAGCAGTGCGTGGACGAGCTCGGTACTGCCCTGGGTGACGAGGTTCGGGCCGTCTTCGCGCTTCAGGCGCTTCACGTCGGCGATGTCGCGCAGGACCACCGAGCCCGCCCAGCTCGTGTCGACCTCGCTCGAGCGCGAGACCGCGTACTTCTTGATGTCCTTGAACAGCTTGGCGATGCCGCCATGGGGAGCTTCTTCTTTGTAGTAGGGCCAGTACGCGGCGAAAATCTCATAGGTCTTGCGGCCGAGCAGGAGGTCGAATTTCTCCTTGAAGATGCGGTCGATCTCTTCACCGAACTCTTGACTGAAATAGGGCATCGCCCAGCCGCCGAACTTGAAGCCCTTGGTCGGGTCCTCGGTCGGCCCGCCGGGTGATTGCATGACGCCATCCATGGAGACCTGAGCGCCGACGATAATCTTCCGCATGGGTCACTCTCCTTGTTCGAGCCAGGGACGAACGGCTTGCATTGTGCTCCGCACGTGAGATCCGCTCAAGCATTTCGCTTCCGCCAGGATCGTGGAAGTCGATGTGGAACCATATTCCATCGTCATCGGGGGACACCACCCGTCCAGCCGGCGCGATGATGGGCGTGAGTGGCGCGACTTCGTGCGTGCCCCAGGTTGGCGCGTTCATTGCTCCAGCTCGGAGCATGAACCGAGCTCCTCACACGCCAACCGCTCCTCCTTTTTACGTACTCGCGCTGTCGCTCGTCGTTGGGTGCGCCGCCATTCCCCTCAGGCCAGGCGCTGAGCGGGTGATGGTCACGCGTCTGCCACCACCGAGCGACTGCAAATTCGTGACGACGCTCGTCGCCCAACAAGGCGACGCCATCGCCGGAAAATTCACGAGCAATCGGGCCCTCGCCGAAGGGGCGATGAACGACATGAAGAATCAGGCCCAGGGCGCGGGCGCCAACTACGTCCTGCTCGAGACCACGACCGCCGGAAACACCATCAGTGGTGGGCGCCACGGCGTGTCGGGAGAGCAAACCGACGTGACCCACGTGGGCAACGCCTTCCTCTGTCCGAGCGCACCCGCGTCCACGTCGGCCCCCGATCCCGCAAGTCAAGCTTCGCGCATGCCGTGACCGGTTTCGGAACCGCGACCGCGTGGACGGCGCGCCCGTTGCTCGTCGAGGTAATTTGCATTTCGACACCGCTCGGAGCTACGCGCGATACGGCATTTTGCATCGACGTCGTTCGCAGGCCGGCGGCGGAGCGAACGGATCGAACGGGCGGCTCATCCACAGTGTGGTGTTTTCACCACACTCACCGTCGGTGAAACCGTCGGCGCATTCGTCAATACGTCAAGCAGCACGAGGGCGCGCTTTCGCTCGTTTCTCTACCGATGCGACGGCGCCGCGCGGTGCCGGGCAAGTCGCTTGCGAATCGCCTTGGCTGCGGCGCGAGCCCGCAGCTCGCCCCCATCGAGCGCGCGCGCGACCCACAGCGACTGCACGGCGAACAGAGCGCCTGCAATCAAAAAGAAAAGGACGGCAGGGCCGGGAATGAACGTCAAGACGACACCCACTGCGACGGACAGCAAACCTGCGACCGCGTAGAGGACACGCCGGACCGGCGATTTTCCGGCCTTGGATTGTCGGTGCCGGCGATATTGCGTCTGGAACCGCTTCCCAGGTTCGAGCCGCTTGAACGCGTTCCACTGATCTTTCAGACGGGCGAGCATGGGAAGCCTTCGTACGAAGGTGCAGGTCTGAAGTAAGAGGTGTGGCCGTGTCGGCCGTCGTCAAGCCGATCCTCCTACCCAAGGTAGCTCAGGCGGCCGTTGCGGGCCGGTCGGAGCACTCCCCGTATGCATCGGTGAGGACACGGCGGATCTTGGCGCAGGCTCGGGTTTCCAGCTGCCGCGCGCGTTCGCGCGAGACTCCGAGCTTTCTGCCGATGTCGGCGAGCGAAAGCCTGTCGAACGTATCGGCAAAGAAGGCGAGCCTCGGCAATGAACCGTCCAGGTGTCGAACTCGGGCAGCGCCTTCTGCAGCGCTGCCTCGACGCGATGGCGAAGCTTCTCGGCGTCGTAGGCCAGCTCGGCGTCGTCGTGCGAAGCGAGTGAATCGCCGAGCGTCGCACCATCATCGGAGTAGATCGGCGCATCGAGCGACAAGTCGCGCGTGTCGAGCCGATCGAGCATAGGACCGATCTCGTCTGGGGGAAGGCCGAGCTTCTCTGCTAGGAGTTGCGTCGTTTCGCTGCTCGAGCCGTGCAGGCTCTCGAGACGCGCTCGCTCGCGACGAAGGCGGAAGAACAGGCTGCTGCGCAGCACGCCGGTTCGACCTCCGACCAGTGTCCAAGAGCGCGGGGACGTGGCTCACGATGAACGCACGAATCCAGTGTGCTAAGCACTCTTGGATGATCCGATGCCAAGTCGATCGAGCATACGATAGAGCCGTTTGCGATCGAGACCGAGAATGCGGGCCGCGGCGGTCTTGTTTCCTCCGACGGCTTCCGTCACTCGCCCGATGTAGCGACGCTCGAGTTCCTCCATGCGTACGAGCTCGGCGCCGAGGTCGCCATTGGCTGCCACGGAGGTCGACTGGGCCCGCGTGTTGGCGTTGTCGGTAACCGGCCGCACGCCACCTACATCTCCTTTGCATCCCATCGTGGGTTCCGCCCACCTCTCCCAGCCTGGTCTTCTCGTCTCGCTACTGGCAAAATGATTCGGTGCCGCAAGAGAAGACGGACCGCGCCGACAACGCGGCGCCCCGAGCTAGCTCGGCGATCGACTCGGGAGCTCGCTGGTTCTGCGGCGACAAAATGTACTTTCATCAGCTCGACGAGCTGACCATCAACGTCTCCACCGCGCGAAACATGGAAGATGCCGATTGGCTCAGCTTCCTGGAAGGGACACTCGCCATCTCACGCAGCCTGCGCGTTGCTACGAAAGTCAGCATCTGTTCCCTTTACGCTTATCCCGACGCGCGCCAGCGGATGATGGCATCGGAATTCTTGGTACGGCACCATCTCGAAAAGATGGGACGCGTCGCCGTCGTTACCGAGAACATCCTCGCGCGAGGAGCCATGACGGCTTTCAGTTGGATCATGCCCAAGGTGGGACTGAGCGCCTTCCGCAACGAAGACGCAGCAGCGGCATTTCACTGGCTGCATGAAGCGGGGACCTTCGACGAAGCGCAGGCGATGCTGATTTGGAACGATGCGCAAAGGACGCTCGGGATGACGGTGGGGTCGATTCCGCCGGGGTCCATCGGCTAACTACAGTCAAGGTGCCGGGGGCAATCGACCCTGGGGGTTCGGGTTGAGGGCTCAACGATCCGCGTTCCCCAAATACGAGAAGGAAGAAGGGCCGGGCGCGCCGACCGCCGACGCGCGCGGCAAAACCGGCTGCGGCACCTGCCAGAGCCGTTTCAGGCGGGTGCCGGTGCATGTGCCGTGCCCGGGTCTGGTTGCTCGTCGGAACGCGATAGCGCAGGCTGCGAAGCCATGTCCCTGACCGCGACTGACGAAGATGGTCGAAAGCGGTCGGATTGGGTCGCATTCCGGCGTCGCCTGCGCTTCGGCTCTCGATACGCGCAAAGGCGCGTACGGGCCCGGACGATGCGGTTAGAATGTTGTTCTCTATGGAGCCGGCTATCCTCTATGTGGACGACGAGAGACCCAACCTCGACCTTTTTCGTCGGTGCTTCGACGAAGAGTTCCGCGTGGTCACGACCGGCGATGGTCCGGCCGCGCTCGACATTCTAGGCGGCGGAGAAATCGGCGTTCTCGTTTCGGACCAGCGTATGCAACCGATGCCGGGCATCGAGCTGCTCACGCGAGCCGAGGCCAAGTGGCCCAGCGTGCGCAGGATGCTGCTCACCGCCTATTCCGATCGCGATCTCCTGCTGCAAGCCATTCAGCTGGGAAGGGTGCACGACTATGTGCTCAAGCCTTGGCGAGTCGAGGAGCTCGGCGTCCGCTTACGGGCGTTGCTCGACGGGTTCAAGCGACAAGAGGCGCTGGCGCGTGCGGAAGTGGAACGGGACCTTCTGCGCGACGAATTCCGGGAGCGTGAGCCCTTCCAGATGGTCGGGCTCGCGAGCGGCCTTTCCGCGGTGCGAACCATCCTCGAGCGCGTTGCACCCACCGAATCCACGGTGATGATTCGCGGCGAGAGCGGCACGGGCAAAGAGCTCGTGGCGCGCGAGGTGCATCGGCGCAGCGCGCGGGCCGAGCGCCCTTTCGTGCGCGTGAACTGTGCCGCTTTTTCCGAAGGCGTTCTCGAGAGTGAGCTCTTCGGCCACGAGGCCGGATCGTTTACCGGCGCGAGGCAAACGCGCAAGGGGCGCTTCGAGCAAGCCGACGGCGGGACCCTCTTCCTCGACGAAATCGGCGACGTGTCACCGGCCGTGCAGTTGCGCCTTCTGCGCGTGCTCCAGGAGCGCGAGCTCGAGCGCGTGGGGGGCAACCGAACCGTCAAGGTGAGCATCCGCGTCATCGCGGCGACGCATCGCGATCTCGAAGGGATGGTGCGCGCGGGCACCTTTCGCCAAGATCTCTTCTTTCGTCTGAACGTCGTGCCCCTCGAGATCCCGCCGCTGCGGGCGCGCCCGTCCGACTTGCCCGCCCTGACGCAGCATTTTCTCCGTCACTTCAGCCGGCAACTCGGCAAGCGCCTCGATCTGTCGGCGGCGGCGCTCGCGTGTTTGGCCCGTTACGACTGGCCCGGCAATGTGCGCGAGCTTCGCAACGTCATGGAGCGGGCCGCGGTCCTCGCCGATGCGGTCACGGTTTTCGAGCCCGAAGATTTCAGCTTCGATATGGCAACTGAACCAGCCTTGGCGCCGCGAGCCGCAAGCGCCGGCTCGGTCTTCGAGGAAATCGCCGAAGCGGAGGCCGACCGCATCCGAGATGCGCTGCGCAAGGCAGGGGGAAGCATCGCGCGGGCGGCACGTATTCTCGGCATCCCGCGCACGACGCTGAATAACAAGCTGCGGAGACTCGACATCACATGAAGCCTGCCATCAGGCGCGGTGCCGCCGTAGCAGTCTTCTCTGCGTTGTGGACAGCGCCCCACACGTTTCCGTTTCAGTCCCTCGGCGTGTCGTTGGTGGCGCATGTCGGCGGAGTCCGTTGGGTGGCGCCGCACCTGCTTCCGTTCGCGGAGGCACGGCATTCTGCCGAACCCGGTTGGTACGTCGCGCTCACGCTCGGCATGCTCTTGCCGGTCGTGCTCCTTTGGAACGTGCTCGAGGAGCTGCCGCGACTCGAATCGAAGCGCGGGGCGACGTCCCATGGGCCCTGGGTGCTCGCCTTGTTCGGTGGCATCGCGATCGCAGCCGTCAGCTGGATCGTATGGCCGACACTCACCTTCTGGGGCCTCAACCGGGAGACTTTGTCGTCGATCGTCAGGGTCCGCCACATTGCGCTGGTCGAAGGAGGCGTCGCTCTCGCGTTTCCTGCCGCCGTGGTCTTGACGTCGAGAGCGCTCGGGCGCCCCATCGACGTCACGCGCACGACGCTCCATCGCTGGGTTGCCGGCGTCGCGCTGTTTCTCTTCGTGACGCCCCCTTTTCTCCTTCTGGCCAAGTCCGGTCAGCTCATTCTCTTCGCGCTCGCCACCCTGACGATGTGGGTGCGCGAGTTGCCCGCGCTCGAAGACGCTTCGCCGCTCGGTCGAAGGCGTATTCGCGTAGCGGCCCTCACCCTCGGAACCGCGCCGCTCATCCCCGCCGCCTTGCTGTCGCCTTACCTGTTTTCGATCGTCGGCGAAGAGCTCCTGCCCTTCCTTCACTTGGGCGCCTTGTTGGTCGTTGCCGGCGCGGGCCTGTCGTTCGTCGTCATCTGCATGAGCGCGGCCGACGCGCTCGCTCGCGCCATGCAATCCGCGCGGTCAGTGCGGGCACGCATGCTCGTCCTCGGGCTCTCGTCGGCCGGCCTCGCGTTCGCGCTCGCTGGCGTTTACGTTCCCGTGAACGTGGTGGGGGAGGACGAACCGAGTCTGGTGCTCACGCTCGTCGCCAAGCTCGTTTGCGTCGGCATCATCGTGGCGGTGTTCTCCGCCACGCTGTCGAGAAAATTTGCACGCTCGCTCGAGCAGTCTGTCAGCGCGATCGCGGAAATACGTCGCGGCAACCTCGACGTTGCTCTCGACGATTCCGGCAAGGACGAGATTGCGGCGGTGGCACGAAGCTTCAACCAACTGGTGGCCGTTCTGAAAGAGGCCGAATTCTTGGAGAACATCAACGCCGATCTGCGGGCCCGATCGGCGCAGCTCACGAGGACGCTCGAAGCGCTGCAGACCGCCCAAGCGGACCTGGTACGGTCCGAGCGCATGGCCTCGGTGGCCGTCTTGGTCAAGGGCATCGCTCACGAGCTCAACAACCCCATCAACTACATCGCCGGAAACATGGCGCCGCTCCGCCGCTATTGCGAGTTTCTGACGCGCGCGGCGACCCAACTTGCCGACGGGCAAGCGCGCACGCCCGAGGACCTCTTTCGCTTGACGCATCTCACCGAGCGCAAAGACTTGTCTTTCGTGGTCGACGATCTTTCGCGGCTCGCCGCCGACATCGGCGAAGGCGCGCGACGGGCGCACCTCATCATCTCCGATTTGCAGGGGCTCACCACGGCGGCACAGCGCGGCGTGGAGCAGGTCAATCTCCACCGCGTGGTGCAGCAAACGATTTCGCTTCTCGATCCGAGCGTGCCGCCCGGCGTGCAGCTCGAAGCGGAGATCGTCTCGTCGCCGACGTTGCCGGCGCGCGCCGGGCAACTGGAGCAAGTGCTCGTGAATTTGACCGACAATGCGCTGCGCGCGGTGGGCGAAAAGGGTACCGTTCGCATTTACGTCGGAGAAGCAGACGGACATGCCGTCGTGAAGGTGAGCGACGACGGGCCTGGCATGACCGCCGAAGTAACGCGCCAAGCATTCGAGCCGTTCTTTACGACGCGCGCGGCCGGCGAGGGAAGCGGCCTGGGTCTCGCCATCGTCGCGTCAATCGTGCGCGCCCATCATGGGACGGTCACGTTGACGAGCGAGCCGGGAATTGGCACCGAAGTCGAGTTGCGATTGCCGCTCGATGCCGAGGTGTCGGTGGCAGCGCTCCGCACCGCCGGCTAGGGCGATTCTTGCTCGCGTCGCGCACGGTTGGCGTTGGCCATGCGGCACTCGAACAATCGGCGCAGATCTTCGTCGCGCCGAATGAGGTACGGCGTTACGAGAAGCAGCCACCCGCGGCCTGGCGCCGTCCGCGCAATCGCCGGATTGAGCCGCAGCACGATCGGCGTTTGATCCTGCACCACGACGGTGGTGCGCGCGCCGCGATGTTCGGGAATCTGCCACGCTTCTTTGGGCGTGTCGAGGGGCGGCGCCGGTTCGAGCGTGAGCTCCATGCGAACTTCGGTCGACCGAGCGTCGGCGAGATGCGGCGTCACCGCGAGATTCCACAGCTCTGCATCTTTGCAAGAGGCGCCGCTGACATCCCCGCACTCGCCCCAAGGCATTTTCGTGACGACATCGTTGGCGGCCAACATGCCTCCCAGGTGCCGGGCACCGAAGCGTGGATCGTTGAGCCAGTCGGAAAAGGTCTGCGCCACCGCGGGAGGAGACTTCGCGAGTTGCTCGAACATCCGCCCCTCGACGGCCGCGACCTCGATGAACACCTTCGGATTCTTCACCTCCGCGCCTGCATCGCCGACGGGACCCATTGGACACGGCTGCGCGAGCAAAACCCGCGGAACGGCTTGCGGCGATGTCGGCGGCGCGGAGCTCGTTCCGTCCGGAGCACCGCAGCAGACGAGAACCAGTGACGCGCCCGAAGCCAAAAACGAGAGGTCGTTTCTCATGTCGAAAACCTGTTTGCGCAGACGGGCAGCGCCTAGGGACCGGCGATGCGTCGGACCCTAGCATGTGCCCGTGGGCGGAGCGCTGCGTCGAATGGCGGCTTGACTGCATCGCTCTTGAAACGCGACCTTCAGCACGTGCACCCTCGCCTTCTCGACGTTCAGGAGGAAGTTTCGCGATGAAGAAGTCAGACCCGGATGATCCGTCAACGCTTCCCATCAAGATCGATTCCACGACCAATGGCGAATTTTGGCCGAGGCCGCTCGATTCACGGCTGACGGACCGATTGACGCGCGCGCGAAGCTTGGCCGGTGACCACGCGCGGCACTTGGGCATCTCGCGGCGCGACTATCTGCAGTCGACGTGCGGCGCTGCCTTGGCGCTGCTCGCGCTCAACGCCCTCGGTTGTCGCGGCGGACGCTACGCCGTGGCGCCGGAAAGTGCGCTCGACAAGGCGGTTGCCGATCGTGCGCTCACCGGGCGTGAATTCATTTTCGACGTGCAGACGCACGCCGTGAGCGCCGATCGCCCGTGGTGGGATATCCCGCGGCCCTCACTCGGCGACTTTTTGAAGACGACGCAGCGAGCGAACTGCGGCTCGTCGCACTGGAGCCGATGCTTCACGGACGACGTCCTCATCAAAGAGGTGTTTCTCCATAGCGACACCAGTCTGGCGGTGCTGAGCGCGCTATGGGGATATCCGTCGCCCATCCACGTCGACGAAGCGGCGCGGACACGCGACCAGATCGCCAAGCTCCAAGGCAGGCGCCGCCTCCGGATTCACGGTGGATTGCAGCCCAACGAAGCTCCTTTTGGCGAAATCGTGAAGCGCATGCACGTCATGGTGCAAGATTGGAAGATCGACGCGTGGAAGCTCTATCCGGTGTGGGGGCCGGAGGGGCGCGGATTTTGGCTGAACGAAGATCTCGGCATGCGGTCCATCCAGGCCGGACTCGACGCCGGCGTGTCGCTGTTCGCCGTTCACAAGGGTCTCCCTCTCGACGGAATGGATCCCCGCTTCACGCGACCCACCGACATAGGACCGGTCGCGCGCGCTTTTCCGAAGGCGACGTTTCTCGTCTATCACGCGGGGTGGGAGGCCGAGCGCCCCGAAGGTCCGTATGATTCCAAGGCGGAACGCGGCGTGGACGCGCTCATTCGAAGTTGTCTCGACAATGGTATCGGCAAAAATGGCAACGTCTACGCCGAGCTCGGGTCGACCTGGCGATCGCTCATGAAGAACCCCGACGAGGCCGCGCACGTCCTCGGAAAATTGCTTCTGCACATGGGGGAGGATCGCATCCTCTGGGGAACCGATTCCATCTGGTACGGCTCGCCCCAGGATCAGATCCAGGCGTTTCGCGCGTTCGAGATCTCGCCCGAGTTTCAAGAGCGGTACGGGTATCCCGCCCTCACGCCCGAGCGCAAGCGGAAGATCTTCGGCTTGAACGCAGCCAAAGTGTACGGAGTTTCCGTGGACGAGATCGTGCAAGCGCAGCGCGACGACAACGTCTCGCAAGCGCGCCGCGTGTATGCCGACGCGCCGCTGCCCGACTTGCGCACGTATGGTCCGCGCACGCGCCGGGAAATGCTCTCATGGTTGCGGTTCTCGCGGGGCACGCCGGGCTAACGCGCGGCCCGACCGACGCCGCTACCTTTCCCGCCAATGGGGAGGATCCGTCAACCCGCCCTAATTCGAAGACATCCGGTATCTACCCGCATAGTGAGGCTCGGTGGATTCGATTTGCCGGACGAGCGCATTCCATTGCAGGAACAGCCGCGCTGGGCTGGTGAAGACATTTCGGGCCTGGAGCGCCGCATCGCGACCGACCTCCTTCACCTCGTCGAAGCGAGAGAGGACGGCGAGATTGAGCTCACACGTTCGCTCCAGATCGAGCATGTCGACGACGGCCTGCTCGATCGTACCACCGAGTGTGATGAGCCCGTGGTTCTGGAGCACCGCCGCACGATGAGCCCCGATGGCCAGGTGCATCGCCTTGGCCTGATCGATGCTGTCGACGACGCCGTCGTACTCCTCGACAAGCGTGTGGTCCTCGTAGAAGGAGCACGCCGTCTGGTCGATCAGCTTGATTGGGCGGCCGAGCGCCGCGAAGGCCGTCCCCTTGGGGGGGTGGGTGTGGCAGATCGACTCGACGTGGTGCCGCTCCGCATGGAGCGTCGAGTGGATCGCGAAGGCTGCCTGGTTGTACGGCCGGTCGCCCTCCAGGATATCGCCCGCCAGGTTCACGACGAGGAGATCGCTGGCCGTCACTTCCTCGAAAAACAAGCCCAGTGGGTTCACCCAGAACTGGTCGTGAGTGCCGGGCACACGGCAACTGATGTGGCCCGCGATCCCATCGTCCATCTTGCGCCGCGCGATGATACGAAATGCGGCGGCGAGCTTGATTTTGAGCTCCACGCACGCCGGGGTGTTTCGGTCGACGAACGGTTGTGTGGGGGGGTGCGAAACGGTTTGCATGTCTTGCCTTCAGGTGGCGGGAAGCGCGATGCGCAGCATCGCTTCCACGAGTCCGCGAACGAAGCGGTCATCGGACACCATGGCTTCGCCGAGCACGTGACCGTGAACCGCACCTTCCAGGAGAGAGAACAGCATGAACGCCGTGGTCTCGACGTCGCCGTCGTTGCCCCAGAGCTGGAGCACGGCCGCGAAGCGGCTCACGGCCTCCTTCTCTGATGCCATCATGATGCTGTCGAGCTCGGGATCGCAGAGGCGGCGCTCGGTGAGCACGCGATGGAGCCCGCGATCGGCGCGGTGGTAGTCGACGTACAACGTCACCAATCGGGTGAGGCGGGAGCGTCCGTCGCCAACGAGCTGCTCGAGCGTAAGGTCGCCTGAAGGAGCGCCTTCGATCGCCGCCGATTGCTGGAGCAGGTAACTGACGCGCGACCGGCTAATCTCGCGGAGCACCGCGTCCTTGTCGGGAAAGTAATGATAAAAGGTGCCCGTGCCGACGTTCGCCGCGAGGGCGATCGACTTGGCAGTCGCCTCGGCATAGCCGTGGCGCGAGAACTCCTTGCTGGCCGCCCGGATCAGCGCGGCGCGGGTTTCCCGAGAGCGGGACTGGACCGGGACGCGGAGCGCAGGATCAGGCAGCACGAACCCACCTTAACCAAAAGACGAACTCGACGTCAAGTTCGAGTTAGAACGAAGGATGTTTCTTCACGGACCCTGGACGTAAAGCCAAGTTAGATCAGAAGGTTAGAGAGATTTCGATTTCCGCTCAGCCTCTCAGCAGCCCAGAGACTGGCGCGGCGAGGCGAGATCGCGAATCAGAGTTGCCGGAGCATGCTCTCGGCGTCGCTCACTTCGAACTTGCCTGGCGCTTCGACGTGGAGCGCCTTCACCGTGCCGTCGTCGACGAGCATCGAGAACCGTTTCATTCGCGTGCCCATGCCAGCACCGTTCATGTCGATCTCGAGGCCGAGCTTTTTGGCAAAGTCACCGTTGCCGTCGCCCAGCATCCGAACTTTGCCAATCGCCTTCTGATCACGCCCCCAGGCGGCCATGACGTAGCCGTCGTTCACCGACACGCACCACACTTCGTCGATTTTCTTCGCTTTGAAATCGTCCAGCCGAGCGACGTACCCAGGAACGTGTTTGCCCGAGCACGTCGGCGTATAGGCACCGGGAAGACCGAAGATGATGACGCGCTTTTTTTTCGTCGCCTCTGCGACCGACACCTTTCCGGGCGCAACGGGACATGCTTGGCCAAACTCCGTCGATTCGCTGAGGATGGCGTCAGGGATGCGGTCACCGACTTGGATGCTCATGGTTTTCGTTCCTTCTTCTTCGGATCCCGCCTATCGGGCCGACGAATGATGAGTCGAAAAGCGCCGCGAATCAATGCCTTCGGATCTGACTCGTCTTGTCCATCGATTTCTGATTCATCTTGCCCACCATGTTGGCGGCAGCTTTGCGCGGCATGGCGCGAACGAAAGCCGTGAACACCGCGTTCTTGGTGTTCGATGCGACGGTCGGCCCGTTTCGTTCGGCCAGCGCTTTGAGCGCGGCCTCGACGACTTCGGTCGATGTCTGGGACATGTTCTTGGGCAGGTCCTCGGTGCGACCACCGGCGTTGACCTGAAAATCGGTGGAAGTGATCCCCGGACAGAGACCCATCACGTACACGCCGCGGTCCTTCTGCTCGTACCAGAGGGACTCCGAGAAAGAGGTGACGAAAGCCTTGGTTGCGCAATAGATGCTCATTCCGGCCATGGGAAGAAAAGCGACGCCGGACGAGACATTGATGACCGCATCCCCCGCGCGCGCGTTGCGAAGAAACGCGTGGGCCAAGGTGACGACAGCGTCGCAATTGAGGTGCATCATCGCCAGCGTGCGTTCCAGCGATATCGCCTCGAAACCGCCGACGGCGCCCACGCCTGCATTGTTGACCAAAAGGTCGAAGTGCTCTCGATCGAGCTCCTCCGCAATCTGCTTCTGGCCTTCCGGTGTCGACAAGTCCGCTGTGCGATACCTGTGACCAGGTCCTAGCTCATCGATGAGAGCCCGCAGCTTCTCCTCGCTGCGCGCGACACCGACGATTTCGTAACCCTTCTTGGCGAGCGCCCGCGCAAAATCGCGGCCCAGCCCGTCGCTTGCTCCCGTGATCATGGCCCTTTTCATGGCCCGAGTATCGACAATCGGGACGCGTCAGTCCACCTCCCTTCGGTCCAGTCACGGTGATGAGGCCACGACCTCACCCTCACGGAAAGCCCTCATTTGTAGGGATGCGCGGCGGGCCCGTCCAGCACCGGGGTCGCGTTCAGGCGAACGGCGATCCGTTTCACTTCCCCCGGTTTGCAAGTCACCGTGGTCACCTTCTCGATTTGGTCGGCGTCGATGAACACGACTTTGTGCGGGGTGCCGGAAGAAGTGGCGACACCGAGCAAGGGAGTGACTCCGAGCCGCACCCCGTCCAGCAATACGTTCGCGGCCGGAATCGAAGCAAAGTTGATGATGCAATTGTTGGCAGTGTCGGCACCGGCCGGCGCTTCCATTTGCGGAACCGAAGGTGCGGCCACGGCCGAGGGCCCAGGCGTATCGGCGGTGACCGATGGTGCTTGTACAGGCGGCTTGGGTGCGCGCTCGGCGGTTGGCTTGGCTGGTCGGGCCAGGAGCGGCTTTCGATCGCGCGCGTCCTCGGTGGGCGGAACGGCCGAAGAGGTGATCGACGTCGTGGCACTGGGCGACTCGACGGGTGGACTCGGCCGAACTTGCGGAAGATAAGCGGTCGGGGCAAGGTCGAGGCGTGCGACGCCTTCCGTCGTCGAAGGCGGAACCGGGTTCTGCTGCGGGCCACGTCTGATCCAAACCGCAACACCTGCCGTCGCGGCCAAGGTGAGAACGCCCGCAAGGGTGAGAAGGCTCGCGAGCCGTCTCTTGGCCGTTGAACGTTGCCTCGTGTGTCCCCAGGAAGAGTCGGTTACCGATCGAGATGCTGACCCGCCGGGAGTCTCGAACGTTGGAGGCAAGCGAAGAGCGCTTCCCGAAGGCGCAGCGCTGGAAGCATTGCGGGCGATGCGCGCCGCGGAAGCGCGCGCTCCTTCGGGACCGAACTGAGCAAGGGCAAGTGCGAGCTCGCCCACGTTCGAAAACCGCTTGTCGCGGTTCTTTTGCAAGCACTTGACGATCACGGTTTCGAGCCCGGCTGGCGCGTCGGGTCGAAGTCGCCGTATCGATGGCGTTGGTTGGTTCGCAACGTTCAGACACACTTCGGGTATCGATTCCCCTTTGAAAGGAACGTCCCCCGTCAAAAGCTCGTAGAGCAGGATTCCGATGCCCCAGATGTCGGTACGAGCGTCGACGCTGCGAGACGACTGCATCTGCTCGGGAGACATGTAGAGCGGCGATCCCATCATCACGCCAGCTTTCGTCGTCTCCATTCCGCGTGTCGTCAATGCCAAGCTCGTGAGCTTGGAGATCCCGAAATCGAGTACCTTGATCGTCCAGCGGTCGTCCGAGCGCCGCGCGCAAAACAAATTGGCGGGCTTGAGATCGCGGTGAACGATCCCGAGCCGGTGCGCTTCGCCGATGGCATCGCATGCCTGCATGACGACCTCGATCGCTCTTTCGACGGAGAGTGGACCTCTCCGTCGAATGCAGGCTGCCATGTCTTCTCCCTCCAAATACTCCATCACCATGTAGGGCGTGCCGTTCTCGAGGGCGCCCACGTCGGTGACTCTCGCCACATGATCGCTTTTGATCTTCGCCGAGGCCCGCGCTTCGCGGTCGAATCGCACCAGGGCATCTGGATCCGAAAATACTTCCGCGGCCAAGAGCTTGATCGCCACTCGCTCGTCGAGCCGGAGGTGCCGAGCAGCAACGACGACGCCCATGCCGCCTGCACCGAGAACTCGCTCCACGCGGTATTTCCCGGCGAGAATGTCGCCCTCGCGGACGTTTTCCGGTCCCTCCGAACTGCCCCGCATTTGGCCGTCTTCCTTACATCCGGGCGACTGGGTAAATCGAGGCCCGCACCCGCCCGAGCACCACACTTTCGGTCACGTCGTGGCAGGGCGTCAAGTTTGATTCGACCTGTGCCAGCTCGCAGGTCGAGCGCGGGGCGGTGATCTGCTTGACGTTCGCTTCCGGACGGTCGCAAGGTGACACGAATGGGGTTCATTCCTAGATGAATTGGCGGCTCACACGGTGGATCGGTTTTGGCGCCGTTGCGCTCTTGGTGGCGATTGGAGGGGCATGGGTTCTTTCCATCCCTCCGGCACCGACGATCAAGGGCGCGCCGCCGATCGCGAAGGAAGAAGCTGACGCCACGCTCACGGCTTTGAAGCCGCCGAAACGCCAGCGACCGCTGATTGCGATCATCGGCATCAATGACGCCACCGAGGCCACCGACTATCTCATGCCCTATGGCGTCCTTCGGCGCGCGGACGTCGCCGAGGTGGTGGCCCTGGCAACCGAGCCGGGGCTGGTGAAGCTCTATCCGGCGCTCCTCAAGGTCGAACCGCAGGCGACGGTCGCGGCGTTCGACGCGCAGCATCCGCAAGGCGCCGACTATGTCATTGTCCCCGCCATGAGCCGCGACGACGACCCGGCGGTCCTCGAATGGCTCCAAGGCCAGGCGGCCAAGGGCGCGATGATCATCGGGGTGTGCGTGGGAGCCAAGGTCGTCGCCCAGGCCGGGCTGCTGGACGGCAAACGAGCGACGACCCACTGGTATGTCGTCAAGGAACTGCGCGACAAGCATCCCGCGATTCACTATGTCCCGGACCGGAGGCTGGTGGTCGACCGGGGCGTTGCCACGACGACGGGGATCAGCGCGTCCATGCCGATGTCGCTCACCTTGATCGAGGCCATTGCCGGCCGCGAAAAGGCAGAGTCAGTCGCGCGAGATATCGGATTGACGCACTGGGATGCACGTCATGACAGCGACGCGTTCCAGGTCACGCGCCCGTTTGCGTTGACGGTGCTCGGCAACACGGTCGCTTTCTGGAACCGAGAGCAACTCGGTATGGAGCTTACGCCCGGTGTCGACGAAGTGTCGCTGGCCCTGGCCGTGGACGCTTGGTCGCGGACCTACCGGTCACGCGTGGTCACGTTCTCTCGCACGGACGGCGCGCAGCAGACGCGCAACGGCGTCCGCATCGTTCCCGATCAGGTCGCGGCGAGCTGGCCGGCGGAGCATCTGCTTCCGGCGATCGGGGATCGGCAACCGGCAAGAGCCTTGGACGAAACGCTGCACGGCATCAGCGATCGCTACGGAATCCGTACAGCCGACATCGTCGCCATGCAACTCGAATACCCGCGGTCAAGCGCATCGCAATAGGGACGCCGCGGTGAACCGTTCGATTGCCGCCATGGGCGGGCAACGGGCGCTCCATGGGATGGACGTTAGGTAGGCGATGGCGCCGGACGGATGCTCGGGCGCGGCGTTGGTGAGTCGACCCGAGCCGGCGCCGGTCGGACTCATCTGCACGACCGAGAGAGCCAGCATCACGATCCCCGCCGCGAATGCCGTGTCACCGGGCACACGGAGCCAGCGCAGTTGCTGCATGATCGGCGTCTGCAGAAACTCGGGGCTTCGAGCGTACCAATAGCCGAATTTCACCGACGCCCACGTCTGCATGAGCCCAACGGGAAGGAGGCTCACCACGACCATCGCGAAGAGACCTCCATTCAAGAGAATGAACGACCATTTCACGAGCTTGTCGGCAGGCCTGTGTTGGGGCGAGAGGAGCTGCAAACAGAACAACATCAGCCCGATTCCGAGCATTCCATACACCGAAGAGCGCCGCGTGCCCGTGAACGGGCGTCGTATTGAGACCTTGCATGTAGTAGAGCGCAATTGGCGGATTGATCATGAAGCCAAACACCCCGGCACCGAGCAGATTCCAGAACGCCACCGCTACGAAAAAGTAGATTGGCCAGCGGTAGCGGGTGACCCATCGCTGACCGCGCGCGTGGCGCAGGTTTTCCCAAGCGTCGTACCCGATGAACATCAGGGGAACCACTTCCAGCGCGCTGAAGACCGAACCGAACGCGAGGACGATGGTCGGTGTGCCAGAGAAGTAGAGGTGATGCAGCGTGCCGATGATGCCACCCGATAGAAAGATGGTGGCCGAGAGGAGCGCCGCGCGTCCGGCTGCCTTGACGTTGACGAGCTGCATGCGCGCGAAGAGAAACGCGATGACCACGGTCGCGAATACCTCGAAGAAGCCCTCCACCCAGAGGTGCACGACCCACCATCGCCAGTACTCCGCCACGGCGAGGTTCGTGTGGTGGCCGTACCCGAGGGCGGCACCGTAGAAACCGGCGATGGCGAGGGACGAAATGAGAAAGAGGATCAAAATGGGCCGCTGCTCGTCCTTCCGCCGCAGGATGGGAACGACCGCGCGGGCGACGAGAAAGAACCACAGAAATAGGCCTATCAAGAGCGCGATTTGAAAGAAACGCCCGAGGTCGATGTACTCATAGCCGCTGTGGCCGAAGTAGAACCACGCGTCGCCGGACAGGTATCCTTTCACACTCAGCCACTCACCCGTCATCGAGCCGACCACCACGAAGAGCAGCGCGCCAAAAAGGACGTTGACCCCCAGGCGCTGGAACTTGGGCCGTGGAGCTCCCCGGTCGCTCCCTCACCAGGGCAGTGACGATGGGATGCCCAGCTGAAAGCACGCACCGTGCTCCCTGGGTAGGAGATGTCCCCCTTTTCGCGCCCTGGCCGTGGACGCGGAAGGCGAATTCGTCCTCAATGGGCGGAAGGCATGGGTGTCGCTCACGCCAGAGCGAGCGGCGTACCAAGCCCACGATACGCATCGTAGGCATGTTTCACCGCCACTACGACGCCGACCGCGCAAACTCCGCGCATGTGGAGGCAGTTCTTGCCCTGATCACGGTTCCGTCGCGCGAGCCCGGGACCGATACGCGCGGAGTGGAGCTCCGGCGTCCACTCCGAATGCAATGGGGACGTCGACGGCAGGTCTTCGACTCGACGTCGCCATCGCCTTCGTCGAGGCGCCGTCCCCCCGGACGCGCTGAGCACGGTGCTGTTTGACGCGATAGCGAAGCTGTTATGCGTCGTTGAGGGGCGAGAGATCAGTCGGTCTTCGTGAGGTGCACGTTGAAGGACTGCGGTGTGTCCGGGAGCCGGATCGTCCCCTTTGCTTCCCCGGCGGTGAATTGCCCTTCGAATTCCGCGAACCCTTCAGCGGGCTGACTGGTGCATCCGGTCGCGTTGCAGGCGCACACGGACCTGGCAAGGTAGCCGCACAGAACGAGCTTGCCGCAGGCGATCGGCACCGTTTCCCCCGTGGCGGGGTTGACCTGTTCGCACGGCAGGCCGGAGTCGATGGGGGAAGCAATGTTCGGTCTCCAGGCGCGAGTACAGCCGTACACGACGATCCCCAAAGAATCGTCCCAAAAGTACGACGTTTGCGGTGCACACCACGACCTCCAAACCTCATAGAGAGACAGGCGGAGCTTCACGCGTTGCCCGACGACGACCCCATTCTGGGCGGTATAGGGAAAACCATCGATTGGCAATAGCGACTTGGTCCCGTAGCCGCTGAAATGGCCGGGGGGGTAGTCCTCGTTGGGATCGGGCGGCGGTGGACCTTCTTTGACGCCGAATGTGATGGATCCACACAGCGCAGCGTCGTCCGCGCCTCGAATCGTGACGCGTAGTGCATCCGATCCCGATGGCAGGTTGTAGTTCTCGATGTAGCCAGTCCACGTGCCCAATAGTGGGGAACTGCTCCCCGCGGGACACGGGGGATCGGGCCATGGCATACCCCCATCGACGGACCCTGCGTCACGCCCACCGGCGCCGCTGCCCGCGCCAGCACTGCCGCCCGCGCCGGCACTGCCGCCCGCGCCAGCACTGCCGCCCGCGCCAGCACTGCCGCTCGCGCCGGCACTGCCGCCCGCGCCAGCACTGCCGCCCGCGCCAGCACTGCCGCTCTCACCTGCTGCGCCGGCGGCATCGGCGCTCGCATCGGGCGCTCCGCCTTCGCGAGGAGCGTTCTCGCCAATCGGCGAACGACCGCTGCAGCCACACAGAAGCACCACCCACCACGCCTTTGACAATCGCATACAACCTCCACCAAAAATCAGCGCCTTCTCGTCATTGCTAGTTCTCTTGCCGCTCGATGATGACCGATCGACCTCCGGCTGGTGCACTCGGCGGCAGAGCGGGCCGCGATCACTCGCTCTTCTGCAAGTACACATTGACCAAGGGCATGCCGATACTGGGAAGCTTGATCGTCCCAGTGGCTTCGCCGCCGATGAATTGGCCGTCGAACACCGCCGAGCCGTTCTTCGGCTGTGCCGTGCATCCGATCAAGTCGCAGGCGCACACGGCCTTCGAGCGACCGCAGAGTGAGAGCTTGCCGCAATCGATCGGCACACTCTCGTTCGTGCCGGGATTCGTTTGAGCGCAGGGCATTCCGCTGCCCGCCGGCGGATAGATCGCCAGCCAATCGCTGACGCAGCTGAACGTATCGTCATACCAGAGGTAGGTCGTGTGTTGCAGCGCGCACCATGCCTTCCAAGGCTCGTACAAGATGGCTTCGAACTTGCCGCGCTTACCCGCTATGGACCCGCTCTGGAGAGTGTGCGGGAAGCCCTCGAGAGGTGAGAGGGCCGGCACGGTAAGTCCGAAGTCCATTCCAACCGGGTAGCCCACGTCGGCATCTTGGGGCGGCGGTGGAAGGGCATTGGTACCGAAGGTGATCGTGCCGCACAAGGTGGCGTCGTCGGCACCGAGAATCGTCACCCGTACCGCATCAGACCCCGATGCGAACTTGTAATTCTCGACGTACCCCACCCAAGTCCCCAAGAGCGGGGACCCGCTGCCCGCGGGACACACTGGATTGGGCCACGGCGGAAGCCCCGCTTCGGCTCCTCCGTCGCGCAAGCTGCTGCCCGCCGACCCGCCGACGCCGCCAAATCCAGCACGCCCAGCCGAGCCGCCCGCTGTGCCGCTGCTACCAGCCGACGCGTCAGCATCGTTGCCGCCGGTTCCACTCGTCACACCGCCCGCTCCGCCACCGCTGGTACCGCTACCTCCCCCCGCGCCGGAGCTCGTTGCGCTCGCGCCTGCCCCGCCCGAGCCACCGCCACCTCCCAAGCCGCCGGCATTCGCGTCGGAGCTCGCGGCATCCCGTGCGTCTTCGCTTATCATCAAGCGACCATCGCACCCACAAAGGAGCACCAAGCACCACGCCCCGATAAGCCCATGCAGGTCAGCCATGACGATTCCTTCTATCGACGACTGGACATTTCGACTCGCCATTATGATCGAATCGATGGTGCCGGTGTCGCCCATCGAAGTAGGTGGCAAAAGGAGTTGTGGACGGAGCGCGGGGTCGGCTACTCAGTGAGTAGTGCGGCGCGCATTGAGTTTTTTCTGCTGTGCGTTGGGACCCTTGTCGGCGGGTGTCGTCCGCGCCGAGGGAGAGCCGCGCGTCGCGCTCTCTCTGAACTGGATGCGACTCCCCGGCGCGGAGAGCTGTATCGACGCCGGGGGGTTGGCGCGCAGCGTCGAACGCCACCTCGGTCGTGAGGTCTTCGTCAGTCCGACGGCGGCAACGCGCATCGTCGAGGCGTGGGTTGCGCCCGCACGACCCGGTTGGCACGTCGCACTGCGGGCTTCCGACGCGAACGGCCATCCCATCGGACAGCGTGAGCTCACGAGCCCGGAAGAGAGTTGCACATCGCTCAACCGCGCCATCGTCATCGCCGTCGGGCTGCTCGCCCAGTCGGCAGAGGGTCCGGCACCCGACGCGCCCGGCCCATCTTCACCGCTCGAAGCGGTGCGCGACCCTTTGGCCGCGCCGGCCGTCGCGACGCCGACCGCCTTGGAGCGCACGTCGGCGCGCGCCGATACCGACCGAACTTCGGCGGGTCAAGCCGAGGTCGGTCCCGCTTTCGACGTCGGTTGGGGTGTGCTGCCCAATACCGCCGTCGGTTTGGCCATGCGCGCCACGATGGCACTGTCTCCTTCCTGGATGATCGACCTCAGCTCGGACCTGTGGATGCCAGACTCCACCGCACAAGGTGCGGTCAAAGGCTCCTTTTCGCGCGCGGATCTGGCCGTTGGCGTCTGTCCCGTGGTGGTGCGCTCCTCGACGTTGAGGTTCGGCCTTTGCGCGGGGGCCACCGCAGGGGTCGTTACCGCCAATGGAGCTGGGTCCAGCGTGGAGACTTTGCGCCGCCCGGTGTTCCAGGGATACGGCCGGGCACTGGGGCTCTTGCGACTCGCATCGCCGGTTTGGTTGACAGCGGCTGCAACATTGGCCGTGCCCACAACACGTTGGACTTTCTATCACCGGGCCGCGGACGGATCGGACGTCGACCTTTGGCGCATGCCGGCGATGGCCGCGGGCGCGCAGCTCGGCGTCATGCTCCATTTTGGTCCATAATTGAGCGTTGCCGCGGCCAGACAAGGATATGAGGCCCATTTCTAGCGCGCCTGCGGCCATCCGCGAAGGCGAGCTCGGTGAGGCCCCGTCTTTCGCCGCCGTCTTTCGTACGCACGCGCCCTACGTTTGGCGTCTTCTCAGGAGACTGGGGGCCGCACACGCCGACGCCGACGACCTCTGTCAGGAGGTGTTCGTGGTCGTTCATCGGCGACTGCCCGAACTCGATACCGCCCGCTCGCTGCGGCCCTGGATCTACGGCGTCGCCGTTCGCGTGGCGAGCGAACATCGTCGCCGCCAGCGCGTCTGCGACGAGCTGAATGAGCAGGACGACGCCCCTACGCCGCCCGCGCAACACGACGCGATGGAGTGGCGTCGCCTGCGCGGCCTCCTCGACGAGGCCATTCTTCGTCTCGAAGAACCGAAACGCGCCATCTTCGTTCTTCACGAGCTGGAGGAGCTCAACATGGCCGAGATCGCCGAAGCCGTTTCGTGCCCGCTACAGACCGCATATTCGCGGCTGCACGCCGCGCGCAAGGAAGTAAAGGCATTCTTCGCGCGTCTCGATGCCAAGGAGACCCAACGATGAGCCGCCGCGACGTTCCCACGCTCCGCACGGGCGACGATGACGTGCCGGAGCCGCTGCAAAGGGCCCTCGACGTTGCCGCCGACGACGAGCTGCCTGGGGCTGGCCGGATGAACCGCATCGAGGCCAGCGTCCTCGCCGACCTCGCTCTGACCAGTGGGCAAATGCCGGTCGTCCGCAGGAGCGACCCGCTCGGTTCCGATTCGGGACGGGCGCGGACGTCCGGGTGGCGCGCGCCCGTCAAACCTCGCATACGATTCGCGGCCGCGAAAGTCGGCATCGCCGCCCTGGCGGGCATGGGCGCGGCTTGGAGCAGCGTCGCAGGCTATCGCGCCTATCAAGCGGCGACCGCGCATGTGAGAGCAGAGCCTGCGGCATCGTCGGCTCTGCCCACGAAGCAGTCTCGGCGTATGCCAGCCGCGCCGACCGTTGCCCCCCTCGACGAAATCGTGTCACCCGAGACGCCGCCATCTCTCGCAGCAGCACGCGAGGAGTCCGTGGCTGGTTCGGTCGAAGGGCGCGCCCGCATCACGGACGGCGCACCATCGCCGGTCATCGCTCCGCCAGCAGCGAGCGGCGCCTCGACCGTGGCGCTGCCGCCGGTCAGCGCGCGCTCATCGCTCGGCATCGCGGCGCCAAAACCAAACGAGGGCGCGCCGACACCGGCTGTACCGTCTGCGACGCCAGCGCCCTTAGGCGACGTGACCTCGCCGGACACGCCGGCGCCATCGTCGACCATGGCGCCCAGCGCCGCGCGGACGCTCGAGGAAGATCTGCTCGAGCGCGCCACGCAATCGCTGCGCAATGACCCGCAAAAGGGGCTCGCGTTGGCGGACGAGCACCGCGCCACCTTCGTGAGCGGAAGGCTCGCGCAAGAACGCGAAGTGGTCGCGATTCAAGCCTTGGCCAAGCTCGGACGGTTCGATGCGGCACGTGCACGCGCTCGGCAGTTCATCGCTCAGCATCCCGAGTCGCCCTACGCCAAGGATGTGCTGACGATGGCGACCGGCATTCAGCGGCGTTGACGCGCTGCCCCGCTGGACTCGGACAGGTGCCCGCCCCTTCCGCCCATTGCTCTGTCGCCGGGTTGGCGTCTCTCCCTTGTGCCTCCACTCCACCCGGTCGAGCTACGCCTCTACCATCCACTCCGAATGCAATCGCGACGTCGACGTAGGTCTCGACTCGACGTCGCACACGAGAGCCGGCATGCTCGTCCGATGCGACCGCCGCCGGTTCCGTTGCTCCTCACCATCGCCGGCGCATTCATCTACCAAATCTCCTCGAAATCGGTACCGCGCGCCGCCCAACCGCTGGTCACGATCGTCGCCGCTTACTTGACCGCCATCGGGCTGTGCTGCCTGGCGACCTGGAAGTGGCCAGTCGGGGGATCGTTCTCGGAGGCGCTGCGTCAGCTCAATTGGGCCGTCGCCGGGGTCGGCGTGGGCGCGGCGTTCTGTTTGCTCGGGCTGGTGCTGATCTCACGCGATTGAATGCCGCGATCCGCGAACTGAAACCGTTCCCATGGCGCCCATCATTCCCAATCCAAAGAAGATCAAAAGTTTTCGCACGGAGGCGGCATTCGAAACCTGGCTTCGCGCGAACCATGCCCGCGAGACGGAGATATGGCTGAAGATTCATAAGAAGGACTCGGGCAGGGCGACGGTGACCCACGCGCAAGCGCTCGACGCGGCGCTCTGCTGGGGATGGATCGACGGCATCCGAAAGGCGTTCGACGAGAGCTCCTTCCTGCAGCGGTTCAGTCCCCGCAAAGCGAGGAGCGTCTGGAGTCAGATCAACCGCGACCACGTCTCCCGACTGACCGCGACCGGCCGGATGACCCCGCATGGCCAGCTGCACATCGATGCCGCCAAGGCCGACGGTCGTTGGGACGCCGCCTATGCCCCCATCCGCCTCGCGACCGCCGCCACCCTTCCCGACGATCTTCGCGCCGCCATCGAGGCCAGCCCTCGGGCGCGCAAAACATTCAAAACTCTTGGACGCCAAGACCTTTTCGCGCTCGCGTTTCGTACGAACAGCATGAAGACGGCCTCCGGACGCGCGAAGAAAATCGCAGCCCTGGTGGCCATGCTGGCGCGCGGTGAAACCATTTCTTGACCGCCTGTTTCATCGAATGCACATGAAGGGACTCCCGTCCGACGGGTACCGGTAGACCCCGGCGAAGCACATTTCCTGCAGCGTGCTCTCGCCGAAGGTTACGCGCTCCGCGGTGGTGTTGTTGTGCGTGCAATCGACGCGAACGCGGTCACCCTTTTGGACCGCGACCGGCTCAATCGAATAGTACGTCTGCTTTTCGAAGTCGTAGGGTCCATCGTAGAGGACGGCTTCTCCACCGACGGCGCGCTCGGCCACGATCTTCGCGTACACACCCAGCTTGTGCATGTGGGGCGTGACGGCGAAGATGGTGGCGTCCATCGACATCGTGCAATAGCCGGTGGTGGACGTCGCCTGCGCCGCCGGGAGATCGACCCGAACGGTTCCCGCCAGCAAATGTTCGGCGATGACGGGCGCGTCGGGCCCCGCCACGGTTCGAATACGCGTGCCCGAGGTGCCCGTTAGATCCGCCAGCCCGGTGTTGAAAAGGTGCAAATTCAAAACGAGCTGCGCCCCCTTTTTGATGTTGATGGCCACACCCTTGGGAAACGCCAGCGGGAAGCTTCCCACGCCCGAGCCGAAGATTTGCTGCATTTGATTCACGCCCGAGCTGCAAGGCTCGATGCCGTCGGGCCCGTCAGGGTCACCCATGCTGAGAAACGTGTGATGTGTTCCCTTGGGGTTGAGGGCGTCGAAGACAGTGACGAAAAGGTCCTCGTCGATCGTTTTGCGCACGCAAATGTATCCTTCGGTCCCGGGTGGCATCGTCCAATCGCCCGTGAGGAGCGTTTTCCACTCGGATGTCGGGGGCGGCGGCTCGGTAGGCGGTGGCTTGGTGGGGGGCGTCGTCGTCGCGGGGGGCGGCGGTTGGTTACCGGTGCCCGCAGGTTCGGCGGAACCGCATCCGGCGATGCTGGCCACCACTGCTAAAATGAGCACCGATTCAGTACGTGGGCGGAGACGTGCCGAGTTCATGCAAGCGACGCTACCACGGCGTTCGCGATGCGGAAAAAGACAATTCGCAGCAAAGGCCGACGCGCCGGCCGGTCGACCGGTCCGTCACAGATTGAATGCGCATTTCCCCGATGATGTCATTCATTCCGAGCGCGAGGATCGTTAGTTTCAATGCGCGTGCTGCACCAGCTCGGACGGCTGCACTATCCTCCGGCCCTACGAGCAGCGAGAAACCGCTGCTAGGGTGTTCCGCTCCGGTGTCGCCATGGCGAGATCCGGCTTACGACCGCGCGATGTGCTCGACGATGTGTGCCGCATCGGCGCCCACGCCGGCGAACACCGAGGATGGCTCGGAGTGCAGCCAAGGCAGACCTACGGCGTAGAGCCCGCGCCTCACGAGCTCGTTCCAGCGTGCGCGCTTCCGTTCGATCGGGAACGGGACGAGGTCGTTCGGGATTGCGCTTCCGCCTGTTTCCGTGCACGGCCGAAGTCTAGCAGTCGGCTAACTCATCGCGCACGCGTAGAGCGCGGCTGAAGCGCTTTCGCAGCCGACGACCACGGTGCGGCCTGCGCTGTCGCATGCGTACACGCCTTGGGCGCCGCCGCACTCGTAGAGCGCCCAATACTTGTCCGCGCACTTGCCGGCGCGAATCGACTCGCAGCCGCTGACGCAGTCGCTTTGAGAAACGGGCCCCAGCGCGCACTGGGGCGCCAGCACCGCGGGGCAGAGGCTATCGCAGCTCGGCAGCGCACTCCCGTCCTTGCCCGTCGTGCCGCTGTCCGCGGGCGTACCGCCGGCGTCGTCACTCCCACATGCCGCAACGAAGAGTGCGGCCATTCCGAAGAAACGAGACAATCGATTTCCCATTCGACCAGGTTAGCGAGGTACCGTTTCTTGTCATCACGATCTGGAGCCGCATCCCATGCCGGTGCGATGCGACGACCACACGCTTGCCTCGTGTAGGTGAGCTCCCTCTGTCAGCACCCGAATGGCATCGCGCGCCTGCGCCACGCGCGGGCCGCGCTAGAACACATCCGCGAGATCGCCGAAAAAGGAGGTTTGCGTCCGATGTGTCTCATCGTCCTTGCCAACGATGTTGGTGCTCATGTCCTGGCGATCGCCGCGAATCGCGACGAAGACCACGCCCGCCCGTCGCTCCCGGCGCACTTCTGGGCCGACGCGCCGGGCGTGTATGGGGGACGCGACGTCGTCGCCGGGGGCACCTGGTTGGGCGTTTCGACGCGGGGTCGGCTTGCCGCGGTGACGAACGTTCGCAGCACCCGCTCGAGCCGAGGTCGAATCTCCCGCGGAGCGCTCTGTCGTGCGTTTCTCATCGGCGACGAGGCCGCTCTGCCTTATTCGATGGCCGTTTTGGGTCATCGCGCCGAGTACGGCGCCTTCAACCTGCTGGTGCACGACGGCCGCTCTCTCTACTACGTGAGTCACACGATCGAGGCACCCGTCGCCGTCGCGCGCGGGGTCCACGGTATCAGCAATGCGGCGCTGAACGAGCCGTGGCCCAAGGTCGAGCGGAGCAAACGCGCCTTGAGCGAGGCACTCGATGCCGCCCCGAAGGACCTCGTCGAGGCCATGTTCACCTTGCTGGCGAGCCGCGAAAGGGCCGCCGATGGCCAATTGCCAGATACGGGATACGGCGTCGACGTGGAGCGTGAGCTCTCGCCCCCCTTCATCGCCTCGCAGAGCCATGGGACGCGCTGCTCGACCGTCGTCCTGTGGGACCGCGATGGTCGCGTCACGTTCGAAGAGCGGTCGTTCGGGCCAGGGGGCGTGCCCGCCGGCATCGTGCGACAGGAATTCAGCGCTCTCACCGAGAACGCGCCGCACGCTGGCCGTTCCTAGCACTCTTTCGCCGTGGCGAGCGCAGAGAGCGCGGGCACCCGGGAGCGATTCAAACGAAGTGGCGGAAGGTGTCGTTCAACTGCTTGCCCGGCGCTCCTCTGTCCAAGCCGTCGAATGATCCGGTCTTGATTTGTTCAGCGGCTGCCAGCATGGCCGCCCAGGTGACGCGCGCCAGAGCGGCGCCGATGCTGATGCGCCGGACGCCGAGGTCGGCCAGTTCGGCGACGTTGAGCCCGGGTCGCATCACCACGACATTGAGCGGCTTGGGTGCCACGGCCCGGACCATCGCCGCGATATCGGCTTTCTCGCGCACGCCGGGCGCATAGAGGCAGTCGGCGCCCGCTTCAGCGAAAGCGACCAGTTTGTCGATGGCGGGCGTGAGCGCCTTGGGGTCGTTGAGAAGGCTTTCCGTGCGGGCAACGAGGATGACGTCGTGCCCCGACTTGTCGATGGCCGCACGAGCGGCGCGGACACGCTTCACCGCGAAGGGGAGGTCGAACAGCTCGCTGAGCTTATCGACGTTGCGATCCTCGATCGATAGACCGGCAACGCCGGTCTCGATGGCGAGGGCCACATTCGCGGCGACGCCTTCGGGATCCACCGCGAAGCCCGACTCGTAGTCGGCGTTGACGGGCAGGTCCACGGCTTCGCACAGAGAGCGGAGGTGCTGCAGCACGTCGTCGCGTGTCACTGCATAGTCGGGGCGGCCCATCGCCCAGGCGAACCCCGCACTGGTCGAGGCCAAGGCAGCAAAGCCCAGGTGTTGCAGCATTCGGGCGCTGCCGACGTCCCAAGGGTTGGGAAGGACGAAGCATCCTTTTGCATGCAGAGCGCGGAAGGCAGTGCGTCGGTCGGCGAGGGTACGGGCCATGGGATCCTCGTTGGTAGGTGGGAACAAAGCGAAGAAAGCCACCGCAGCGGGCGAACTTTGACGGTAGAAAGAGGGTTCCTGAATACCTCGTCCGACATGGTGTACTCCGTGAGCGCCCTACCGCCAACCGCGAGATGAGCTCGCAACAGCGACGCATTCGACCTTCGTCCGGGCACGCATGTGTTATGACGCGCTTGACACGGGGCTGCGCCCTTCCAATATGGATGGGTCCGCGCTGGTCGCGGGCACGGGAGAGCAATACATGGTGACCTACGAGATGGGCCCCGGCGGGCCGATTGTTTTTACCGCCAACGTTGACGGTTTTGGAGCCGTGACGATTACGAGTCGGAAGTCGGGTATCTTCAATGCGCGAATCACGGACCGAGCCATCCTTCGCGCTGCGTTGAACGCGGTCGAAGCGTTCGCGGACGAGCACAAGGATGAACTCGCGCCTCACTACGAGGCCATGGTGGCTGGACAAAACGCAGCCTAGCTACGCGATAGGGAAGACGGCACCCGCGCGGGCGAACGTGCGTGTCGTCGCTCGGCCTCCGTTCGCCGTCCGTGGGACTGACGGAGCGCGCGCGCTGGCAAAGGATGCGCGGGGCGGGAGTCGACCCTCCACGCGAAGCCTCGGTGCGCCGCCGGGAAGCGCGCGCGAGAGTCGCGAGCAGCGTCGTCACTCGCAACGAAAGCCGGTGTAAAACTTGTCATCGTTGTTCACTGTGCCCTCGGTGTTCAGCCCGAAGAGCCGCACCGATTCGGCGCCGAGCATGGCATCGGTGCACGTGTCGTTGGTGCCCGCGCCGTTCATACAGATCGTATCGTTGGCGCGGCCCCACTTGGCGGGTGCGCTCGTACAGCTGCCGCAGCTATCGCGCCAACCAGAATAGAGGAAGCAATGCTGGCGGGCGTAACGTTCGACGGCAACGTCGGCGCTCGCGCATTGCAAGGTCCCATTCCCGTTCACGCCGGTGACGAGCTGACCAGGAGGACAGATGTTCGCGACGGGTCCCGCGTCGCCTGGCGCGCCGGCACAATGAAAGGTGACGTAGAACTTGTCGGAGCCATCGACCGCCCCTCCAGTATTCATTCCGAAGATGTTGACGCTCTCGGTTCCCAGCGACACCGGAGCGCAGCTATTGCTTGAGCCGACGCCCACGTCGCAGCTCGTGTCATTCGCGCGCCCCCAGCGTTCGGGAATCGTGTTGCAGCCGCCGCACCCGTCCCGCCAGCCGAGATAGATCGAGCAATGGCTGCGAACGTACGTCAGGACCGCGCGCTGTCCGCTCGTGCACGTCAAGGTCGCGTCCGATAGCGCCGTCACGAACTGTCCCGCCGGGCAGGTTCCCGTCGCTTGTCCGTCGGAACCGGAAGGCGTTGCGCAGTGCAGACTCGTGAAAAACTTGTCGTTCTCGTCGACGGCGCCATCGGTGTTGAGGCCGAACAACTGGATGGTGATGCCGCCGAGATCGGCCTGCGTGCAGGTATTGTCCGTGCCGCTACCGTTCTGACAACTCGTGCCGCTTACCCAGCCCCATTTCCCGGGTGGATCAGGGCACCCGGCGCACCCGTCCCGCCAACCCGAGTAGACCGAACAGCTTTCGTTGATGGTGGTGCGGGTGAGCGCATCCAAGTCGGCGCAGGATAGACTTCCGGCGCTGTCGATACCGGTAAGGAACTGTCCCGCAGGACAAGCTCGCGCGACAGTACCGCTGTCGTTCGCTCCGCCCACGCCGGCCGTGCCGCCACCACCAGCTCCGGCCGCGCCACCCATACCGCTAGCACCGGCCGCTCCGCTCGCCCCGTCGCTATTTCCTGGCCCAGCTGCGTCCGCGACCCCCGCCGTTCCACCCGCGCCAGCACCGGCCGCGCCGCCCATCGTGCCTGCGTTGCCACCGGTGCCTGCGTTGCCACCCGTGCCCGCGCCGCCCATCGTGCCTGCGTTGCCACCGGTGCCCGCGCTACCACCCGTGCCCGCGTTGCCACCCGTGCCTGCGTTGCCACCCGTGCCCGCGCTGCCACCCGTGCCCGCGCCGCCAGTGCCGGTCGTGGCGTCGACGCTGGTGTCGGGGCAGTCGGTTTCTCGTGCCAAGCCACAGCCCGGATCGCCGCCTCCACGATCCGCACTCGCATCCAGCATCGAGCCTGGCTCGGACCCGCCGTCTCGTCCGGGCTCTCGCGGCTCGAGTACATCGTACACGGAGCAAGCAGCGCCCGCGAAAAAGCACATCGCTCGACTCGCCCAGACGATCGTGGTTCTTCGAAAGGGATAGAGCACTCGGATTTCGTATGGCCGGTGTGCGCGGCCTTGTTGCGGTGGTGAACTCGGCGTCGCGATAAGCTACGTCGTCACCCTAGCACATAGGCACAACAGGTGGTCGTTCGCCGGAGCGAGGCGCGCGCTGCAGAGCGACGCGCAGCCGTCACGGAAACGCGATGTAAATGGGATTCGTCAGAGCAATGAAATCGCCGAAGGCGGGTGCACTCGCCGGGGGAGCGTCGGGTGTCGGTCCACGCAGCTCCACGCGGTAATATGAACGTTCGCCGGACGCTGGCGTATCCTCGAAGGTGAGGGTCGGGTCCTCACTCTCCCAGCTGTCGAAAGGGGCACCGTTCTTGAGGACCGTCGCCCGATAGGTCGTGCCTGGGCGCGGATTGACGATGTCGATCTTGAATCGAATCCGCTTCCCATCGCCGCGCAGAATGTTGTCGCCAATGATGGTTTCGAATCGTCCGTCGAGGTCGGCATCGGCCGTGAAATCGATACGTTCTGCGCTCGGAGCGTAGCTAACCGACACGTGGCCCGCTTTGAGCCCTTCCAACACTGCTGCCCCCGTCTTTTCCGGCGCGTAAACCCAGGTGGTCGGATTGCCGATGTTGAAGAACGTGGACTCGAGGTCCTTCTGATGATGGGAGTCGCTGCCGCCGCGTGCCGTCATCCGTCGGCCAGACATGAGAAGCGCGTCCCATTGCGTCATGGCAACGCTGTTCGAAGTCACGAAGGCGAAGAGCGCATTCCACACCTCCATTCCATCGAAATCCAGGTCGAAGCCACACTCCCAGAGGTCTTTGGAAGCTGGATGATTGATGAAGAAAAAGAGACCTTGGGCGTGCGCGGCCGCGATCGCGGCTGCGCCGTCGCCCGTATCGTGGGTCGCCCAGAGAGGGGCATAGTCGTAGGGCTTGGTTCCGAAGATGTTGGCGTGCCCTCTGGCGGTGGTCCACTCGATGCCATAGAGCACAATCATCTTGTCCGAGCGATAAGCCGGGTCCCCCCAGGTCGTGATGTTGCCCTGTACGTGATTGTCGTGGTCGGTGAGCGAGAAATAATCGAAACCAAGCTCCTCCGCTTTGGCGATGACTTCGCTCACCGGGCTGTCCAGCGCGTCGGTGCTGTGGGACGAATGGGCGTGCAGATCGCCTTTCAGCCACGACCCGGAGCGGGCGGCGGAATCGGAGCCGGCGTCGGAGGGAAAAGGCGCGGCGCCAGTCGGCTCGCCCGATTCACAAGCTGCGACAGTGAGCGCGACAGCCCCAAGCAGGCACGTTGATCCCGGAAAGCGGAACGCGAGAGTCATGTGGACGAGGCGACATCTTACCGCTCGGATCGGGGTCCGGTAGCCGCGCTCTCGCGCGTCACCAGGAGTTCACGCCAACCGCGCCACCTACTGTCGCGTTGTCGGAATGCGGGGCTCGCTGCCGCAGCGCAAGCACCTCGACGAAGGCATCAGCCCCCGGTCCCGCCGTCGCTCACCCCGGCGCACGTGTCGACCGCGTTGACCTGGGGGGTGCACTCGGCTGTCGTCTTGTCTTGATCCGTCGTGCCGTCCGATGCGCACACTTGGTGGTCGGCGAGGCAAAGGAAAAAGCTCAAGTAGAGCTGGCCGCACTTGGCGTCGCCGAGGGCTTCGTTACATTGGCGGAGCTGGTCAGCGTCGAGCTTGGGGTCGTTCGCACATTTGCTCTTGACGCTTTCGCAAGAGAACGTCGTCGGGCTTTCCGAATCCGAGCAACTCGCGACCAACATCATCATGAGGGCGAGTCCGAAGCCGATCTTCTTCATTATGAAATTCTCCTAAGGCACATGGACAATACCAACCGTCGTCAGCACCGCATCCTACGACGAGAATTGATTGCCTGACTACTTCCATCCCGCAACGATCACCACCGTCGTCGGTTTCACGGCGGGAACCAGAAATCACAGCATCGCGAGCGCTCGGATCGCGGAGGCGTCTTGCTAGCGGGGACCGGACAGGCGTTGAATCGCGTCTTGCAGGCTGCTCGTCGCGTCGGGCGTGTACGCATACGGCGGAGTGGTGAACGGCGGGCCAGCGCCGCCGGTGGCGGAGGTGCCGGTCGTGTTGTCGTAGACATTCTCGGCAGCCGTGATCGAGGCCGTTTGCTCCGAGTCCTGGTAGAACTCCTGGGGATTGACGATGCCGGAGAAGACGCTGCGCTCGACGAGGATTTGTGCGCTCGTCCCAGCCCGAATGCAGTAGCTCCCGTCGGCCGAAGACCAGAGGTTGTTGAACAGGTGGTTCTTGCCGAACCGGACGCGCGGCTGCCGCTGCGAGACGTTGTCGGCCCACCAGTTGTGGTGCCAGGTGACGTTCAAGGCGTTGGCATCGGCATAGGTGACGGGCGTATCGGTGCTTCCGACGAGGTTGGCATAGCGGTGCCCGGCAAGGCCGGTCGAGTCGTTGCCGATATCGTCGGTACGCGGCGAGTAATGGAACTTCGTCCACGAGACGGTGACGTAGTTGGCGCCGTTGGTGATGTCGAGGTTGCCGTCGGTGCCGTCGGAGATGTCGCAGTGATCCACCCAGATGTGGTGGGCGTTTTTTTGAATGGAGATGGCGTCGAAGCCCGAAGAGCAACCCACCACGGGGTCATACGTCGGGTCGAGCGTGCAGTCGCCGACGGCAAATCCGACCACGGTCATGTTGCGGAAAATCACGTTCACCGAGCCGCTCATCTCGAGGTGCCCTTCGATGCGCGCACCGCATCCGACGATGGTCTTGTTCGAGCCGACCGTCAGGTTGCCGCGGAATGTGCCCCTCAACTCGATGATCTTCGGTGCGGTGCCGGCGAGGTGCGTCCTCAGTTCCACGATCGACGACACGGCAACAGTTGGCCCCCCAGCGCCGCCGACGGTGGTCGTCACGCCGAGGTCAGGGACCGAAGCCCAGCCCACGACTTCGCCGAGGGGTTCGACGGGGCATGGGCTCGAACCGCCCTCATCGCTTCCCGCCGAGCCGCCGCTTCCCGCCGAGCCGCCGCTTCCCGCCGAGCCGCCGCTTCCCGTCGTGCCGTCCGTTCCCGCCGAGCCGCCGTTTCCCGCTGCGCCGCTGGAGTCGGTCTTGCCCGCGCCCGAGCAGCCACATCCCGCTAGCCAGACTGCCGTGAGACCGTAGATCGCGAAGCGATCTCTCCTCGGGATGCGGGCCGCGTTCTCACGAGGAACGAAGGCGCGCCAAGGATGGAGCGAGAAAATGTGGCCGAGAGGCCAACCGGTAGTGAGCTTCATATCTGCTGCGTGGAAAGTAGTGGGGAGGAACGACCGAAAGTGGTCATACCACTTACCGGCCCCGACGACCACGAGAATATGCGTTGGCGGCGAACCTCGGTCCCATCGCCGAGCCTGCAGACCCGCGTCGGCGCGTCTGGTATGGAGGCTCATGTCGACTTCACGCGTAGGCACCGTTCGCGTGCTGCCCCTCATGGCGTCGTTCCTGGCCTGCTGGAGCGTCCTTCCCACGGCCCGCGCCGAAGATAGTCGTCACGTCACCGAGCCACATTTCCCGCCGACCGGCAGCGTGCTCGTCGCTCGCCTCGCTGCGCCCAATGGAGCGCTCGCGGAAACCGATGAGGACGCGCCGGATACCCGGCGAATCCAGGACGCCATCGACGCCTGCGGCGTGGGCAAAGCGGTCGTCCTCGAAGCGTCCGGCACCTCCAACGTCTTTTTGGCGGGCCCGCTGCGCCTGAAAGCGGGCGTTACCCTGCTCGTTTCGGCACGCGTTGCGTTGTTCGCCTCGCGCAATCCGCGCGACTACGACGTGACGCCGGGGAGCTGCGGGATCGTCGCGGAACAGCGCTCTCACTGTCAGCCCTTCATCCTGGCCGAGAACGCGCCCGGCGCGGGGATCATGGGCGACGGGGCCATCGACGGCCGAGGAGGTGCGACGCTGAAGGGACAGAACGTGACCTGGTGGGACCTGGCCAAGGAGGCCAAGGTCAAAGACCGGTTCCAGGCGTGCCCGCGCCTCATCGTGGCCCGTGAATCCAACGACTTCACGCTGTTTCGTATCACCCTACGCAACGCGCCGAACGCCCACGTCGTTGCTACAAAGACGAACGGCTTTACCGCTTGGGGCGTGAAGATCAAAACGCCGAAGACGGCGCGCAACACCGACGGCATCAACCCCGACTCGTCGAGCAACGTCACGATCAGCCATTGTTCGATCGACACCGGCGACGACAATGTGGCCATCAAAGCAGGAGCGGCCGGTCCCGTCTCCAACGTCACCATTGCGCACAACCATTTTTACGCCGGTCACGGCATGTCCATCGGCAGCGAAACGCGCGGCGGCGTGCGCGGCGTGAAGGTCGTCGATCTGACCTTGGACGGGACCGACCGCGGCATCCGGATCAAGTCCGACCGAAGCCGCGGCGGGCTGGTGCAGGGCGTTTCGTACGAGAACGTGTGCATGCGCAATGTGGGCGATCCCATCCTGCTCGATACCAAGTACACCATGTTTCCCGGTGACAAGATCCCGGTGTACCGGGACATCGTTCTGAAAGACGTCACCAGCGTGACGCCGGGCGCGCTTTCGCTGCTGGGCTTCGACGAAAAAAACCGCCTCGGGGTCACGCTCGACAACGTCAACGTCACCGGACCGCAAAAAGACGTGCGGGCCGAGCACGCCGAGATCAAGCTGGGACCGCGGCGCGGAAACTTCCTGCCCGCCGGCGGCGACATCAAGGTGACCTATGGCGGGAGCGAGGCGGCCACGCCCTTCGATTGCAGCAGGCGCTTCGTCCCATTTGCCGAATCGTCGGCAGCGCCCAGCGCAGCCATCAAGGTTCCGCCGGAAGACGCCACGCTTTACGTCGCCGCCAGCGGAAGCGGGGATTTTTACTCCGTCCAGCGCGCGGTCGACGCCGCGCCGTCGACGGGCGCCGTCATCTCCATCGGCCCCGGCATCTACCGCGAGCGGCTCGTGATCGACAAGCCCAAGATCGCCCTCGTCAGCCCCTACGCCGATGCGAGCAAGACGGTCGTCGTTTTCGACAAGAGCGCGGCTACCGCGGGCGGTACTTTCAAGTCGGCAACCGTCGAGGTGAGGGGTCGCGATTTTCGGGCCGAGAATCTGTCCTTCGTCAATGACTACCATCCCGCCCCCGTTCCGCAGCCGGCGGACGCGCAGGCGCTGGCGCTCTTGGTCACGGGCGACCGCGCGGTGTTCCGCAACATGCGCTTCATCGGCAATCAGGACACGCTCTACGCAGGCAGCCCCGACTGCACGCCGCCCGGACGCGGCGCCAACGCCTGCACGCCGGCGCGACAGTACTTCGAGCGGTGCTGGGTCGAAGGCACCGTCGATTTCATCTTCGGCAACGGCGTGGCCGTTTTCGACAGCTGCGAAATTCACAGCAAACCGCACCTCATTGGCTACATCACCGCGCAGGGCAAACAATCCGAACAGGAGTGGAGCCTCTTCGTCTTCGATCGCTGCAAGCTCACGGCCGATCCTGGCGTCACGCACGTGTGGCTCGGCCGACCCTGGCGCCCGCAGGCCAGCGTGTTGTTCCTTCATACCGAAATGGGGCCTCACATCGAGGCCGCGGGTTGGCGCGAATGGCACCCCGGCGAAACCGACTACTTGAAATCGGTATTGTATGGCGAACACGACTCGACCGGGCCAGGTGCCCATCCCCGCGCGCGCGATCCCCATGCGGTCCAGCTGACCGCCGCCGAAGCTGCCGTCTACGATCCCCGCCGCGTATTGATGGGGAAGGACAGTTGGAATCCGACGGCCGTCAAATAGCCACTGTGTTGCCACGCACTGACGGACGGATCGCTACTTGACTCCCCCCCGATTTTCGGGCGGCACATTGAACATGTAATTGCACGCGTCTTGGTATTTCGCGACGCCGCAAAAATCGGTGTGGTCTCCGCTCGCCGCTTTCAAGCGATGGGTTGCGTTGTAGGGCAGCGCGGTCGTATCGACATCCACGACTTGCCCGACGTAGCCGATCTTCTGCATCGCGAAAAGGTGCTCGGGATGCTGAGCGTCCAGCGCCCCGGTCATGGCGTAGACGCGATCCAAAGGTGTCTTCGGCACTTCACTGAACCAACTGGCGACCGTGCCTGTCGCGCAGGCCGGGTCGGTGCCACAAGAGTTGTCGCGCGGGCCGGCGAGGGAGACCGCCCCGGCGAGCGTACGCACCATGGCGATGCGCGTCGCCGCGCTCGCGCCGTGGGACATTCCCGAGACGATGACGTCGGACCACCGCACCGACCCGTCGGCATTCAAGTAGTAGCCCCAGTCCTCTTCGGGGTAGAGGCCTTGCAAATACTTGAGCCCCTTGGCGACGCGCACCTCGATGCAGTCCGGCTTGGTGATGTGGACCGTGGCAAATTCGTATTTTTCGGTGTGGTCGACGCCTTCGAAGACTTCGAGCCGAGCGTCGCCGTAGAAAGCGGCGTCCGCGCGCACGATGTTGTACTCCGTGTAGTAGGTCACCGCGAAAACGTGGAACCCGCGCGCGGCCACGAAGTTGCCAACGCCTCCCACGTAGCCCGCGGTACTTCCGGAGCCGCCGAGCGTCACGACCAGTTTTCCCATGATGGTGACTGCGCGCGGATCGATGAGCGCGACTTCGTTCCCATCACTGAAGGTCGTGGCGGGGTTGACGTCGGCGTCGGCCTGGCTCGGTTTGAAAGTGTGTTGGTGCAGCTCCTTCGTGGCGGTGACGCGAATCGAGCGCGAAGAAGAATCTCCGTCGCGCGCGTCGATCGTGCTGGAGTCCAGAGGCCCGCTCGAGCCGCTGTCGGTCATCCCGGCCGCTCCCGAGCTTCCGGCGTTTGCGCCCGCGAGACCGCCCGCGCCTCCCGTGACGGAGCCGTCGTTCGCGCCTCCTGCGCCGCCGCTCACGCCTCCCGTGCCGCCGCTCGCGCCTCCTGCGCCGCCGCTTGCGCCTCCCGCGCCAGCGTTCGCGCCGCCTGCGCCGGCGCTCGCACCTCCTGCGCCGCCGGAGGTTCCCCCGCCCGTCGAGCCGTTACCCGTGCCACCGGCGCCCGCGACGCTTGGCCCCCCTGTACCCCCTCGAGTTCCGGTGGCGGGACCGGACGGCGATGTTCCCTCGCCGCACGCGCCAAGGAGCATGAAGCAGAAGGAGCCCCACAAGAGGGGGCTCTTGGCCGGCCCCAGCGAAAGACGCGTCCAGCACCGCTGTTTCATGACTTCCAAGGAGCTCCTTGCGGTCCGGAGATTTTCGGACGGGGTTGAATCGTCCGCGTGATTCGATAGTACGCACACACGTCCGTTTCGTCGACCGCTGGTGGGCGTCTCTTCTTGGTGTCCGAAGAAGGCGCCTACCGTGACGCGCGAGACTTCCTGCGTATGCGCAATTGTCGCGCCAGGACGTGTTGGTCTGGAAAAGCCGGCGAATTCCGGGGAGTTCTTGGGCGCCAATGTAGGCATGCAGGCCATTCGCGCGCGCGATCACGGTTTTCCGCCGGTGCGGACATCAACTGTCACACGAGGTCGCAAATGCGGGGACGCCCCTCCGTTTTGCGCTTGGAGGACAGCCCATGCTCGCGACTCGGCACACGTTCCACTTTCTGTCGCGATTCATCCTGGCGGGCGCCGTCCTTTCGTGCACCGCAACCATCGACTCCTCGGGCGGCGCCGGTCGGCCTGACGCGGGCAGCTCAGCGACGGGCGCAACGACAACGACCTCCGGAACAGGGGCGACGGGCGCGACAGGCGGCAGCACAACGACGGGTGCAGGGGCGACGACCGGCGGCCCCGCCACGACAGGCGCGGGTGGCACGCAGGGTACCGGCGGCGCGGGCGGCGCAGGCGGCACCGGCTCGACGACGGACAGCGGAGCCGGCGGTACGGGCCCGTCGACGGACGGTTCGACCCAGCCGCCGATCGACACCTGCAACGGCACGCTTCCGGGCGCGTTCACGACCCACTGCAGCGCCTGCCACACGCAAAGCGGCCAAGCCAATTTGCGCTACCCCGATCTCTACCAGTTCAAGGGAACCCTCGACGACCTGAAGAATCGGGTTCGCACGGGCAGCACCAAGGGCATGGCGGCATACCCGCCGGATCTCATCAGCGACGCGGATCTCGCCGTCATCTACGCGTACTTCACCGGCGGCACGATTCGCCCCGGGATCGACACCACGGCGCTCGGCAGCCTCGTACCGCTCTTTGCCGTCGGCGATGCGAAAAATCCGCCGATCGTGACGAAGCGCGCCGACGGCGCCATCGTGACCCGCGGCGCCGGCAGGGTGCGCGGACGTCACGAGAAGGAGGGCTCCTTCGGCACCTATGGTCCGCACTACTTCGAAGATCGGAGCTACGGGTTCATCGTCGAAGACCTCACGGCCACGGGCACGAAATCGATTCGCGTGACGTACCTGCCCATCACGATGCCGGACCACGCCGGCAACCGCATCACCAACTGGCGCGCCTGGAAGATCCAGGGCAACAACGCCACGTTTGCCGAGAATCACTACATGGTCGACGTCGCGGCGTCGCCGATGCCGCCCATGGGACCCGTCGCACAGGTGCAGCAATTCGACCAGAAGTCCGTTCCGCAGGGCCGCACGATGACGGTCGGTCAGAACTTCGAGTTCGAGTTCGGGATCTTCACCGATCCGGCGGCGCTCACCACCAAAGGGTCGCGCGACTCGTACTACAGCGACACGTTCCGCTACGCGATCGGTGTGGGCGGTCTCACCCCCAACAACCTCGACTACGATCAGTCTCCGGGCCCGGCGCCGGAAGCGCGGACCGGTGGCGACACCACGATCGCCTGGATGTTCGCAGAGCCGCCCATGTACTTCAGCCAGATGGCCCTCAATACCCAACAAGAGAACGTGCAGCACTTTCTCGAGGGTCGCCGGCTCTTTCACACCAACTTCAAGACCGGCGTCCATAGCGAGGCAGGCAATCCGGTGTTCACCGAGCAAATGGGGAAGCTCGGACCGCTCTTCAACGCGAACTCGTGCGTCAATTGCCACATCAACAACGGCCCGGGCGTGCTGCTCAAGGGTGCTCTCAGCGAGACCTCGTCGATGGTCTTCAAGCTGTACGGCAACGTCGATCTGGGAAACCAGCTGCAGCTCCAGGAAGGGTCGGCGACGGTGTCGGGGAGCGAGCCGAAGACCGTCACGCTCGGCGACGGCACGGTCGTCAACTTGACCCGGCCCAAGTTCGCGGTGACTGCCATGAAGGGCGATGCTTCGCGCTTCTCGGCGCGCCTCGCGCGCAAGCTCGTGGGCCTCGGCCTTCTCGAAGCCATCGACGAGGGCACCATCCTGGCGCGTGCGGATCGACTCGACTGCACGAAAGACGGCATCTCGGGGCGTGCGAGCTTCGTCAAGGACCCGGTGAGCGGCGTGCTCAGGATGGGCCGTTTCGGGTGGAAGGCCGAGAAATCGAGCATCGCGCACCAGGTGGCCGATGCAGCGTCGGCCGATCTCGGCGTCGGGACGAGCATCTTGCCGGAGAGCGGAAAGGCGGAGCTCTCCGACGACGACCTCATGCGTCTCACCACGTACATGAGGCTCATCGGCGTACCGCCGCAGCGCAACCACGAAACCGCAGAGGTGCTGAAGGGCGAGCAACTCTTCAAGACGGTCGGCTGCGCCAATTGCCATGTCACCGACGTGGTCACCGGAAAAAATCACCCCTTCAGCGAGCTGCGCGATCAGGCGATCAAGCCTTACACCGACCTCTTGCTCCACGACATGGGAGCAGATCTCGCCGATGACAGCGGCGTTGCCATCGCTGAAGTCGCCGACGCTCCGGCGGGAGCATCGGAGTGGCGCACCCCGCCACTGTGGGGCATCGGGCTGCACAAGGACGTGAACGGCAACACCGGTCTCTTGCACGACGGCCGCGCGGCGAGCGTTCTCGAAGCGGCGCTCTGGCACGGAGGCGAGGCGCAGAAAGTGAAGGAGCGGCTGATGGCCCTGCCCGCCGCGGACCGCAACGCATTGGTCGCGTTCGTGATGTCGCTCTAGAACGCCGCGCCGAAGCATCTCGGCCTCTGTCGCCGGGCGCGCTCTCTTACGCGAACGCCGCGGCCAGAAACACTTCCAGTTTTCGTTGGGTGATCGTGCGGCTTCGTTCGGCGCGGATCTTGGCGACCCAACGTTTGAGCTCGGCGCGACGGAAGCCACGCGGCAGCGAAAGCTCGGGCAGCGCAGTGAAAATGCGTGAGCGGCCCGCCGAAAGGTAGGCGAAGTCGAAGAGTGCCTTCTCGGCGGTGGCGAGCTTGACGCCGGTTTTCAGTTCCTCGTAGCCACCGAATACCTCGGGCGCGACGTGATGGATCGAGAAGGTGCCGACCCGCGTGGCGATCCGCTGCGTACGCGCCAGCGACACGGCATAGACGACCTGCGGGATCTGCTCGACGAGACCGCGAAGATGCAAAGCGGTATGCAGCGAGATGTAGCTCCCGAGCGGAGCGGTCAGATACTCCGGCAGGCGATAGGGGTCGACCGCGCCGTCCACCCACCATTGACCGTGGCGAACGGACGTGAGGAGCCCCGCTTGCGCAAGCCGCGAGAGCGTCTTGGTGGCTGCCGGCGTGGATTGGTGAAGCGCGGCGGCGGCATCCGCCGTCTCGATCACCGGCACGCCAAGTTTGCGGAGCGCCGCGTAGGCGTCGCGCGAATTCATCGCCAGGCCTCGAGCCGAGATACGACGACCTCTTGCATGGCCTCCCATGACGAATGATCCCCGTAGAGCTCCGCCTGGCTCGGCTCGAGGTAAGCGACGACCTTCGAAGCGTACTCGTCGAAGGAAATACCCATCGCGTGGTCGATAGCTTTGGCGAGCCGGCGCTTCTCGGCATCGGTGAGCTCGAGTTCGTGCGCCTCGGGCCGAGCAAGAAGTAGGTTGAGGTCGAAGACGTCACGTGCTTGCGGTTCAGCGCGGCCTGCAAGCGCCAGGACCTTCTGCAACACGGCGGCCTGCGTGGTGTAGTGCGTCGCGAGAAACGGTGTCAGACCGTGCGGTCGCAGCACATCGGGGTCGACCGCCTCGAAAGCGGCTCCGACCATCGCGTCTCTGCGTGAGAACTCGATTTTCGTCCGCACGGCCAGCTCGAGCCCTCGGCTACGTAGACCGAGCTTCCAACGCTGCGTGGTATCGGTCTGCTTCGGGCTCGAAATCTCGGCGATCTCGAGCCCTCGCGTCTTGAGCGGTGCCGTGACGAGAGGTGATCGCAGGAGACGCTCGACCTTGTTCCTCAGCGTTTCCTTGGACGTCACCGCGACATCCAAGTCAATGTCCTCCGAATAGCGGATGCTGCCGAAATAGAAACGAAGGTTGCAGCCTCCTTTCAGCGAAATGAGGCTCTTGTCCTCCCCCTTGGCCACGAGAGCGCGAAGGAAGACGAGGTGAAACATCTCGATTCCTTGGCGCGGCGACGGGACCATGGATGATCAATACCATATTTAGCCATATGTGGCCATTTTAGGTATTGATAAACGGACCCTCACCGCCCTCGACGGTCCCCTCAGGACCGCGAGATCGGTCGTCGTGCCATCTTCACGCTGCGCCCGTGCGTCTCATCCTGAAGTTCCGAAAGAACTCGATGGAGACGACGATGAACAGGCTGTCGAAGGGAAATCGGTAGCGCGGCTCCCCGGTCCCGATGGCGGCGGTGACGACGAGCCCGATCAGCGGTGCGAGTAGAAGGACCTCGGTGCAGCCGAGCAGGGCACCCGGGCCGTCCCTTCTCAGAATGTCGAGTAGACGAACACACGACGGGAAAAACAGCAGCGTGATGAAGAGGTAATGGCCCCCCGCCGCGTAGAGCCAATAGTTGGTCGCGACGCTAGGCCAGGGGAATGAGCCGAAGAAGAGATCGTAGACATGCTCGAGGGAGAGGAACAGGGCCGACCGCGGGTTGTCCTTGATCCACCGCATGCCCATCTGGAGATTTTTCGCATTGTCGGAGAGTCCGAAGTCCATTTCGGGGCGCTCGGTGTACCCGTGCTGGGCGGCCGACGGACTGCCGAACCAGATGACTTCGCCTCCCGGATCGTGCCAGGTCATGCTGTAAATGCGACCGTAATGACCGAGCAGAAAGTCAGACGCGCCCTTGGTCGTGCCGAGGCAGAAGTGACCGTGGTTCGCCGTCGTACAGCGTGAGAATTGCCAGGCGTTGATGGGGACGGCACCGAGCACGACCGCCAAGAGAACCACCCCGCGGATTCTGCGCGGCGGGCCGCGCCAGATGGCGGCGAAGAAAAAGAGAAAGCAAGCCATGGCCGGAAACCCCATCACCTTGGTCACTTGCGAAAGCGAGAAGGCCAAGCCGGCGAGCAGTCCGATCGCCACGGCCAGAGCGACTTTTTTTTGCCGAACGGCGAACAGTGCGAGCCCCACGCCAAGCGCGAAGGTGAAGGCGAGGTGGATCTCGGTCAGGAAATAGCCTCCGTAGTCCACGAACGGGACGTACAGGCTCGACGCCGCGACGGCGAGCTTGCCGGAGCCAGCGCCGAAGGCAACCCAGGCGAGTCCACCCACGGCGAGCGGCACGAGCGCGCACACGATGAACTGAAAGTACACCATCGTCTGCATGCTCGGGTCGCGTGCGTAGAGCCACGAGAGAACCGTCGGCAGTCCGAGCGGATGCGCCATGTCCGCGACGCCGGGCTCGTACCCCGCTTCCGTGAATCGCTTGGCCAAGTCCACATAAATTGCCATGTCTGCATACACGTAGTCGCGTGGATCGTGATGGTGCACGACGTAAAGCCACCTCCAAATCGCGCCACCAACGAACACCGACCACGTGAGAGCTTGGCTGATCCGCTTCCAATTCGCGCGCGCTCTGTACCGGGACAGTGCCCCGGCCAACGTCTGCGCCGACGGCGTTCGTACGTGCGCCGGCTTCGACGTCATCGACGTGGGCCCCCGTTTCCGGACCTCGTCCGTTCCACCTCGCCGGAAAGCCCATCCACCTTCTTGTTCGAAATCAAAGCCGTACCGCTTTTCCTCAACGAGACAGAGAATCGCAAAAGAATATTTGGCTCACCGCTGGAGGTGGCCCGCACTGTACCTCGTGGATGACGGAAAATACACGGGCCCCCGCGGCCGGCACAGGCCGGTGCGAGCGTCGAGGCGAACACGAAGTGTGGCCCAAGTTGTGCCACACCACGACGCCGGAAGAATGGCCAAGAGAACGCCTGCACCACCCGAGCCAGCTCAGGGCGATCGCCCAGTGAGCCGCACCCAATCGATGTCCCACCCATTACCCGCGTCTTGGTTGTCCACCACCATCCGAAATCGAATCGACACGGTGTTGCCACCCACGACGTTGAACGGAGCGGCGGACAGATTGACCTCCGATTGGAACTCCCCGAGCGGGCCCGACCACGCGGGAAACCAACTGGGCACGGGGCTCACTTCACAAGTGATGGGGTTCGTGTTGGAGCCCTCCATCGTATAGGGTCCGGCGGTGAAGGTTGTCACCACCTCGGCGGGGAGGTTATTGATGGAAACGAGAAGCTGTCCCCCGTCATATCCTTCGTCGGTGTCGACCTTGTGGCTCAGCCGCAGCCGTAGATCGGAGACGTTCGGGGGAACGGTGATCGACGGACTGTAGATGCTGCTGACGCCGAGCGTGGCGAGCTCGGCGGCATGCGCGTAGCCGGCGATGTTCGACCAGACCGGAGGCGTCGGGCCGCACCCGTTTTCAAGCGTGAAAGTGCCGAGAGCGCTGTCGAAGGTCTCTTCGTAGAAAACGATGATGCCGCCATCGGCTGCATCGAACGAGCCGCCGCCGCCACCGCTATCACGCACGTCAGGGGCCGTCCCGCCATCGCTCCCTCCCGTTGCAGTGCCTCCTTGGCCGGCGGTGCCACCCGTCATCCCGCCGTCACCTCCTCCCGCTCCACCGCTCGTCGCGCCACCTCGACCTGCTCCACCGCTCGCGCCACCGGTTCCGCTGCCTGCCGATCCGCCGACCGCTCCAGCGCCTGCAACGCCTCCTCGACCTGCGGCGCCTCCGATCCCGCCGTTGCCTGAAGCGCCAGCGGCGCCTCCCGCACCGCTTCCTCCTGTCGAGCCGCCTTTGCCGGCTGCGCCCGCACCGCCTGCGCCCGTGGGACCGTCCAGCGCTGCGTCTTGGTGGCCGCCTTCGCCGCCCGCGCCGCTCGATCCAGCGCGCGCGTCGTTTGCGTCTTCGGAAGCATCGCGCGGCATTCCCGTCGCGTCTTGGCCGGACCCCGCCGAGCCATCGGGCTCGTCAATCTGGATTTGGCGGATATCGAACGTGCAGGCCGCTGTCATCAAGACACCCACCATCGCCGTGCATCGAAAGTGAGCTGCAGCCGGATTCACGTGGCCTCGAAGCGAAGTGAGAAGCTAGCATGATCGCGCGGTACGGCGCTCTCGTCCGGGCCCGATCGTGCAGGCCTCTTGACGCGCCGATCCGAGTGCCCGAAAGTGAACGGGCGAGTCGCTGCGGGCAATCGGATTCCGTCCTGGCCTGCTTTCTGGAATCCAGAGGATACGGCGGGCCGATGCGCAGTGAAGACGACGATCGGATCGCGGCACGGGAAGGCGACGTGCTGGTCGGCAAATACCGCGTCGAGCGCGTGCTCGGCTCGGGCGGGATGGGAATCGTCGTGGCGGCGCGACATCTGCGTCTCGAAGAGCGCGTCGCTATCAAGTTCTTGCATCCCGATGCCTTGACCAACGGCGAGGCCGTCGCCCGTTTCGAACGCGAGGCGCGCGCGGCCGCGAGGATCAAGAGCGAACACGTGGCGAGGGTCAGCGATGTCGGAACGCTCGACAACGGCTGCCCCTACATGATCATGGAGTACCTCGACGGCGAAGATCTGGCGCAGTGGGTGCAGCGAAGAGGCCCGCTGGCGATCGATCAAGCGGTGGAGTTCATTTTGCAGACCTGTGAGGCCATGGCCGAGGCGCACGGGCTCGGAATCGTCCATCGTGATCTCAAGCCGGCCAACCTTTTTTGCATCCGCCGGCCGGACGGTCTTCTGTCGATCAAGGTGCTGGATTTCGGCATTTCCAAGGTAACCGGTTTCGGTCCGGGGCTCGACATGACCCACGCGGACGCCATCATGGGCTCGCCGCTCTACATGTCGCCCGAGCAGATGTTGTCGGCCCGCTCGGTCGACGCCCGTGCCGACATCTGGTCGATGGGCGTCATCCTCTACGAGCTCATCTCCGGCCGAGCCCCCTTTCGCGGCGAGAACTTGCCGGAAGTGTGCATGAGCATCGCCAGCCAACCCACGCCGCCGCTTCGAGGGACGCTTCCCGAGACGCCGGCGAGTCTCGACGTGGTCCTTGCGAAATGCCTGCAGAAGGATCGAAAGAAAAGGTATTCGAACGTCGCGGAGCTCGCGGTGGCGCTGGCTCCTTTCGCGCCCAAGCGAGCGCGGGGCTCGGTCGATCGCATCTCTCGCGTCATTCAGAGCGCCGGGCTTTCGGACAGCGCGTTGGGGCTGCCTCCTTCGTCGAACCCACCCAGCGCACCATCGGAGCCGGCGACGATGGCGTCGTGGGGACAGACCGGCGCGAGAGGTAGACGACATCGCGCTGGGTTGCTCGGCATTGCGGCGGCGTTCGGGCTCGGTGTGGGAGCCATCGCGGCGACCTGGGTGCTGCAAGGGACCCCTTCGGAAACGGCGATGCCGGCACGCGATGCCGCAGCGAAACCCGGGAGCGCCATCGTGACCGCTCCGCCCTCGCCTTCTCCGGGCCCGTCCGAAGCCGTCGCTCCGCTGGCATCGACAAGTGTCGCGGCGTCCAGCGCGGCCGCCGGTTTCGAGTCAGCCCCGGCATCCTCCCGAGCCGAGCCAACGCGCGTTTCGCGTCCTCTGCCCGCCCGTCCACCCGCGGCCGCGTTGGCCCCGCGGGCACTCAGTTCGGCGGTGGCGATTCCCAAAGCTCTGCCGCCAGCGACGACGAAGAGCAATGAACTCGGAGGGCGTTTGTGACGCAGCACCAACGCCTCGCGGCGACGGTCCTGGCGCTGGCCGCTTTGTCATCGCGGGTGACGGCCCAACCCAGCTCCGCGGAAGCAGCGCTTGCCATCCAGCTCTTCGATGATGCCGAAAAGCTCATGGCGGCCGGTCAACCTGCCGCCGCGTGTCCCAAATACGCCGAAAGCCAAAGGCGCGATCCGCAGCTGGGCACGCTGCTTCACCTTGCCGATTGTCACGAGAAAGTGGGCAAGATCGCCAGCGCCTGGGCCGGCTTCAAAGAGGCGGCCGAAATCGCGGCACGGCGCAACGCCGCTGGCGGCAACGAGCGTCGGGAACAAGTCGCGCGCGCACGCGCCGCCGAACTGGAACCGAAGTTGTCCAGCGTCCTCCTCCATGTCACGCAAGTTGAAGTCGCTGGCCTCGAAATTCGGCGCGATGGCGAGCTCGTGAGTCGTGCGGTCTGGGGGTCCACGATGCCCGTCGATCCCGGCCGGTACACGTTTCTGGCCCAGGCACCGGGAAAAAAGGCTTGGACCAAGACGGTCGAAGTGCGCTCGGGTGGAGCGAAGATCGAAATCACCGTCCCCGCCCTCGAGGACGACGGCGCGCCTTCCGCCGCCGGCATGTCGAGTCCGATCTCGGGGTTACCACCCATCGACGCCGCGTCGTCTTCGACGGCGGATCGGCAGGGGCGTGGAAGCACGCAGCGAACCGTGGGCTATCTTCTCGCCGGTCTCGGCGTGATCGGCGCGGGCGTGGGGGTCGCTTTCGGATTGACCGTTGTTTCGCAACTCGCCGACCGAGATGCGATCTGCCGGTCGGGCGTCCACTGCACACCCGACGAAGGACAGCAGATCACGGAAATCGAAGCTCGAGCACAAGGGAATGCGACGGCGTGCAACGTGGCGCTCGCGTTCGGAGGTGCTGCGGCGTTGGGCGGCGTGGCGCTCGTGTTGACGGCTCCTTCCAGCCGATCGAGCACCGCGGCCCGAATCGATGTGGTGCCGTGGGCTGGACCGCAGTCGGCGGGGGCCAACGTCGCGGGCCGCTGGTGAGAGACTCGCCCCCTGCGGCGTGCAGCGCTCACCGAACCTCACGGTGAAAGTGCGAAGCAGTAAAATCCGCCGTATCCGCCGCCGGAACCGACGGTGTCGTGGGAGGGGTTGGGCGGTCCTGTTTCAATGAGATTCACGCCAGGGGCGCAACCTGACTCGTCGAGCGAGGACATCCAGTTCGAGAGATCCCCCGTTGGGCCGCCGTCGAATCCCGGTGGACGGATTCCTCCATCGACGCGAAATCCCCCGTCGATGGGAAATCCCCCGTCGATGCGAAATCCTCCATCGAAAATCATGCCTCCCGGCCCTCCCCCGCTGCCTCCGGTCGGCCAGGGGTGTCCGCAGCGCGGCCTGCCATCGGCGCCCACGCTGCTCGTCCAGTCGTGGCAGGTCGCGCTCCAGTTCATGCTGTGCAGCGTGCCGTTCGCGTTCGTGCCGGTGAGCATGTCGTGGTTGTCGACGTTGCCGGTACCGTCGGGATTGTGGTTGGGGATGCCGTGCTCGTTGGGAAGATCGTTGGCGATCGCCGCATCGGCGCCGCGCGGTCGCGTCTGTGCGAGATCGGTCTTGTTCAGGGCGACGACCCTGCCCAAGCGGTCGTACCAAGGGCCCTGGCCGATGCGATCGATGGCGTTCACGGATTCACCGCCGGGCCCTTTGGTGACGCTCAGGAAGGCGCGCCACGTTTTTTCGTTGCCCGGCATCGATTGGAGCGAGATCTGACGGCAGATCTCGTCCGCTCCGGAGAGCCCGTCGGACTGTCCGAAGCGCAGATCGCCACCGAAGCCTTGCGGACGACCGGACAGCGATTGGAGGGCCGCGAGGCTCGTGACGAAGAAACTGAAGTGCGGATCTTCCGTCGATGTGTCGGTGGCGCCACTGTCCTGCGAAGTGGCGTCACCGCCACTCGTGGATTCGCCGCCACAGGCGGCCAAGAAGGGCGCGATGCAAAGGCCTAGCGCGCTAACGAAAACAGCGTGTCTCGAAGAGCACGAACCATGCTGCATGGCGATCTCCCGTAGCAAATGCGGTTGGCGTGCTTCACCGTGCGGAGCGGAGCGCCGCCCGTGCACCCGCACCCTTCGAACCATTTTCCGTCGGTCTTCGCAATCGCTACGCCGGATCGCGGGCGAGATTTTCCCTCCGCTCGATGTCACGAAATGCCGATGTTGAGCGGTGAATGGCCGCGGCCATGACCCGATTGTTTGGTATTGTTTTGCCGCGCCGCCCGCAGGGCGCCCTCGCGCTAGGATGGGCCTGCGGCCGATGCCAGCGTCAAACGAACGCGAGCGTATTCGCGTCGTCTACATCGAAGATCGACGAGCGGGTGGCGAGCCTCACCGCTCGCTATCTCGAGTTGCACGGTGTCACTGTCATCGTCTCGATGGAGGCGCGCGCCGGGATCGCGACGGTGCTCCGTGATCGTCCCGACGTCGTACTCCTCGATCTCATGCTTCCCGGACATAGCGGGCTCGACGTCTGTCGAGAGCTGCGGTCGCATGTCGATACGCCCATCGTGATGGTCACGGCGCGCGGCGACGAAGCGGACCGCGTCGTCGGTCTCCAAGAGGGCGCGGACGACTACGTCGCCAAGCCCTTCTCGTCGCGCGAGCTGCCGTCGTATTTCTCCCGTTCTTTCGCGCCGATAAGAGCCGCACCCGCGCGACCGGAGGGGTCGGGGTCGGGCTCGCCCTCGTGAAGCAGATCGCCGAAGCCCATCGGGGCAGCGTCGAGATAGAAAGCCAGCTCGGCAGGGGAACGCGTGTTCGCATTTGGCTGCCCACGGGCTGATCTTCGACGGGCGGCGGGGCGCCAAGATTTCGACTGGTGCGCCAGTCCACAGGGAGTAACCTCCGCCGGAGAGCAATGACGATGTTCGAAGTACCCGAAGCGCTGGCGCGCGCGGAAGCCGAGCTCCTGGGCCCGGGAGGCATTTTCGAAACCGAAGAGGCGGATGTGCTGGGTCACCGCATGCGCGTCTTCAAACAGCGCCCCCGCTCGCTGCGCGACTGGCTCTTGGCGTCGGCTGCTTTCGGCGATCTCGAGCACCTGGTTTTCACCGACGGGACGCGAGAACGCCGCATCACCTTCGCCGAGCACGCGCGCCTGGTAAGGAGCGTCGCTCAGGTGCTCCGGCAGCAATACGGGGTGGGCCCTGGCGACCGGGTGGCGATTCTGGCCGCGAATTGTCCGGAGTGGATCGTGACGTTCTGGGCCACGGTGAGCCTGGGAGCGGTTGCCGTCGGCCTCAACGGCTGGTGGACCGGGTCCGAGATCCGCTACGGGCTCGGCGATTCGGCGCCCAAGGTCTTGGTGGGCGACCGAAAGCGGCTGGCGCGGCTCGGAGGGGTGATCCCGGACGTGCCCACGATCGTCATCGAAGACGACTACGACCGCATCTCTTCGCAATACCCGGATGCTTCCTTGGCGGACGTCGCCATCGACGAGGACGATGCAGCCATCATCTTCTATACGAGCGGGACAACGGGGCGGCCCAAGGGTGCCGTGCATTCGCACCGCAACGTGGCGACGATCGTGCAGCTCAGCTTCTTCAACTCGCTGCGCATGCGCACGGTGAGCCCTCCCAAGGACCCTCGCCCTCCGTGCGTGATGGTCACGAGCCCTCTTTTTCACGTCTCCGGGCTGCACGCGGCGGCGGTGTCGTGTTTGGCAGGCGGCGTCAAATCGGTCTGGCTCACCGGCCGCTTCGATCCCGAAGTCGCCTTGCGCGTCATCGAGAAAGAGGGCGTCACCAGCTGGGGCTACATTGCGACGTTGCTGCACCGCATGGTGCATCACCCTGCCGCGACGAGACACGACTTGTCCTCGCTATCGCAGCTCGGCGGCGGAGGTTCGGCGGTGCCGCCCGCCCTGCAGAAGCGCGCGCGGGAAGCCTTTCCTGGCGTGTCGAAGACGCTCGGCGTGGGTTATGGGCTGACGGAGTGCACGGCCCTCGTGTCCATCAACACGGGCGAAGAGCTGCAAAAGTTTCCCGACTCCGTGGGGCGCGTGATGCCGACCGTCGAAGTCGAGATCCGAGGAGCGGACGGTGCGCCCTTGCCCGATGGGCAAGAGGGTGAAATCCATGTTCGCGGCCCCAACGTGATGTTGGAGTACTGGCGCAATCCACGGGCCACCGCCGAGGCCATCGTGGCCGGACGATGGCTTCGCACCGGAGATATCGGGCGCCGGCAGGGCGGCCGCCTCTACATCGCGTCGCGGCACCGCGACCTCATCCTGCGCGGAGGAGAGAACATCTATCCGGTCGAAATCGAGCAGAGGCTCGAGCTGCATCCCGACGTCGCCGAGGCGGCCGTGCTCGGCGTCGATCACGAGGAGCTCGGCCAGGAGGTCAAAGCCATCGTCGTTCCGGCGTCCGGGAGGACGGTCGACATCACCGCGCTGCGTGGGTGGGCAAGCGAGGCGCTCGCGTATTTCAAAGTGCCGACCCATTGGGAAGTGCGATCGGCGCCGCTTCCCCGCAATGCCGTGGGCAAAGTGCTCAAGCACGTCCTCCGCGAATCCGCGGCGAGCACGTTCGTCGAGGAGTGAGATCCCCGTGGCATCGAACCCCTAGAATCAACGCGCACGCGGTCGCGCCTCGGAGCCAATGCCCATCATCGACACACGCACCCTCCCCCCCGTCGAGCCGAAACCTGGCTGGCACGGGCGCTTCTTCGACCTCGGCGCGATGAGCTTCGCGTACTACGAGATCGATGCGCAGGCGTCACTCCACGAGCATTCGCACCCCAACGAAGAGGTGTGGAACGTGATCACGGGCGAGCTCGAGTTCACGATCGGTGGCGACACTTTTCGCGTCGGTGCCGGCGCGGTCGCGGGTGTCCCTCCTCACACTGCCCATTCGGTCCGCGCGCTCGCTGCGAGCTCGGTCATCGTCGTCGATCATCCGCGGCGCGGGCAAGTCGGCGGCGGGCATCGCGCGGCCCTGGCGGTCGAGCTCGGGCCGGGAGCCGGTCTCGAAACGGCGATCCCCTTCACGATCCAAAACCGCGGACGAACGACGGGGTTCATCGTCCAGATCGACATCGAGCGCAGCGTCGGGCCATCGCTGCCGCGGCCCGCGTCGACCGCGATCCCCGAAGGCATACTCTCCCGCCGTCTTGCCATCGATGGCGGCGCGTCACACGCCGCGAACATCGATGCCCCGCCGCTCACCGCCGAGGAGCGCGCGTCCGTACGCGAGGGTCGTGCCGTCCTTTACGCGCGCGGCGCGGTTTTCTACGAGGACGTCGACGGTGAACGCCACCACACGACGTTCTGCCGCATCTTCGACGCCGCACGCGGCTTCATTGCGCCGGCGAGCCCTGGCTACAACTACGGCGACTGACAGACCGGGCGCGCTATCTTCGTCATGCTCACGCGCCGTGTGAGCGGGACGCGCCGCTGACGGCGTTCGGCGGCCACCCTTCCGGTTAAGCCGCTTCGCGAACCGAGGCCAGTGCGACTCCGCTGCCGGGCATTGCCCCGGTGACAGTAGCGCACGGCGCATGAGCCGCGTCGCACGCCACATACGGCGCGGTTCGCTCGTGGATCCACGTCGCGGCGAAGGGGAGCAACGCTGCTCGAAGGCTGGCCGCATCGCGAGGGCGCGCTTCCGGTGATTTGGCGAGGCAGCTCAGAATCAATCGTTCGAGCTCGGCGGGGATGGAGGCGCGCGCGCGCAGGGAAGGGGGCACCGGCTCGCAATGCAGGTGCTGGGCACACACCTCGAGCACGGTCCTGCCCGAAAAAGGCGGTACGCCGGTGAGAAGGAAGTATCCGAGCGCGCCGACGGCGTAGAGGTCGCTGCGCCCGTCCATCGTCTCCGGCGCGGTCACGGCTTCGGGCGGCAAGTACGTCGGCGTGCCGACGATGGCGTCGACCTCGGTCCGTGGACCATCGCTCGCTTGATCGCCGAACTCCTTGCTCACACCGAAATCGAGCACTTTGACGACGTCGCGGTTCCCGCGCTTCTCGCACAGGAAGACGTTGGCCGGTTTGATATCGCGGTGGAGCAGACCGGCGCCGTGCGCCTCTACCAAAGCGCCGCAGACCTGCGCCAAGAGATGCGCGGCGCGCGCTGGCGGTAGCGGCCCGGTTCGATCCACGAGCGCCTGGAGGTCCATTCCCTCGAGGTACTCCATCGCATAGTAGAAGCTTCCCTCCGGCGTGCGTCCGAAGTCGTAGACGGAGACGGTGTTGGGGTGCGTGAGCTGGCTCGTCACCTGGAATTCCCGCTCGAAGCGCTGGACGTTGCGTCCCTCCGCCCGATCGAAGGGCAGAAGCTTGATCGCCGCGGGGCGCTCGAGCCGGGCATGATGCGCCTTGTAAACGACCCCCATTCCTCCTTCGCCGATCTTCTCGGCCAACGTGTAGGGGCCGAAGGACTCGGCGGCGGTGGAGGCGAGCGGTAGCGGCTCGCAGACGCGCCGTGCCGTCGCGCGCTTCCAGATGGTCGCGGCCCAGACCCCGAGGTCGATCGCGATGGCGACGAGCCACGCGACAACCGTTCGCGCCGGGCTTTCGGTCGTCCTGTTTTCTACGTCGATTGCGAGGGCCATTTTCCTTCTCCAAACGAACCAGCCGAAGATACGACGGGCGATTGTCACCCTTGTGTCAGGAATTATCGCCGGCCACGAATGGCCGTTTTCTTCGTCAGCGCAGCGACTTACGTCGGAGCTTGTCTCGACGGGGCGGGACGCTGTCTCTACTGGAACGTCGAACGAGGCCCCCCCGATTCGACAGGCGCAGCGATTTTTTGGGGGGCCCGCTGCCCTGCCCCATCAACCTGGCCCTCGCGGCCGTCAGGCTGTCGCATGAGCAGGCCGGGCTTCGCATCGCCGTCAAGCGGGCCCGGGTGTGCCGCCTGGCCGATCGTGACGCCGTTCGTCACGCTCAGCCGACCTCGGCGATGCCGATCTCCAGGGCGTTACTCGCAGTAGATGCGGAGCTTGTCGCCCTTGCCGCCGTCCACGTCGACGGTGAGCTCCGCGAGGTGCTCGACCAGGTCTTCCAGGTTCTCCGGCTTCACCTGGCTGACGTCGAAGTCCACGCCGTTCTCCTTGAGCGCCTTGTTGATTTGGCCGTGCAAGCCGGTCGGCAAGAGCGCAGCCAGTCGCACGCCGGCGCGGATCAGATTGAGCGGAACGCGGATGTTCAACTTGGAGTTGTCCCCGTCGTGCTCCTCCACCTGCACGCGCAGGAACTTGGGCGACGGAGCCGCGGGCTTCACCTCGGTGACCGGCGGAGGCGTCTTGGTGGCCATCACCGCGAGCAAGCCATCGGCGTCGGCGGCGGAGATCTTCCCTTCGGCGACCATGTTCAGGATGCGGCGTCGTTCTTCGAGCATGGTGTGTTCCTCTTCTTCTTCGTGGGTCAGTGCAGCGTGAGTGAGATGCGGCGTTCGGATGCGTCGACATCGATCTGCGTGCCGCGTGAAGCGCAGATCATCTCGTAGAGGCCGGCGAGAAATCGGCCCAAGCCTTGGAAGGTGGACTTCGGCATCAGCGCCAGCGCGATCACGCCAGCGAAGAAGGTGAGCGCGAAGAGCAGCAACATCAGCGGCCAGAGAAGAAAGACGGGGAGCCAAAATCTGCGTGCCCCGTAGTCGAGCCGCGCCAGTGCAGGGGGGAGCTTCATTTTTCCAGCGCCTCCATCGCCTCTTGGGGGGTGATTTCCCCTCGCTCGAGGCGGTCGAGAATCTCCGTCCGGCTGGTCGCGGCGGGCTCATCCTCGATGCCCATTCCCGAGCCGAGCGCCTGAGAGAGCCGATTGAGCCGGTTCTTGATGGTCGGGTAGCTGACCCCGAACAGCCTCTCCATCTCCTTGATGGAGCCATGGCTCCGAACGAACGCAGCGATGAACACTTGGTCGTCCATCGGGAGCTGGGCCAGCGCCGGGAGCTCGAACGAGCCCTCAATGGCGATGTTCGATTCCAGCACCCGAACCCGCTCCACGGAGATGGCCTTGCCACCGGTCAGCTCGGTCAGCTCTTTCCACTCGTTGTGCATCGCGCCTCCTGAGGTCTAGGAATAGTGCCTGAATTAATTTTAGCAACCTTAAACTTGATAAAATTAATAATGAAGGCGTTTCCAATCAAATTAGGCCCTTAGGGGCGAAGATGGCCAAACCGACCTTCGGCACCCGCTTTGGCGTGATCCACCTGACCCCCCCCCGCGCTTGCCGTGAGCAGCTGTCCCAGCCTCCGCCGCTCACGGCAGGCGCGCCGTCGCTCTCGCGCTGCGACGCGGTGCTCCTGCAGCTCTCGTCCGCAAAGCCGGGGGAAGTACCTTCGGTAGCGTGTGCGCCGGCATCTGAAAGATGCGATGCTAAAAAAACAGCACGTCTACTTGCTAAATTTTTAGCATCGATCTACGTATTGTCTACGATGGTCAACAAACCGGAGCTCACCCGCCGCGAGCGGCAGATCATGGACATCATCTACCGGCGCGGCCGCGCCACCGCGCAGGAGGTGCTGGACCAGTTGGCCGACCCTCCCAGCTACTCCGCCGTCCGCGCCCTGCTCAGGCTGCTCGAGGAGCGCGGACACGTGCGACACACCCAGGACGGGCAGAAGTACGTCTACCTGCCGGCGGTGGGTCGGAGCGACGCCCGGCGCAGCGCGCTGGCACACCTGGTGCGCACCTTCTTCGGCGGATCAGTGGAAGCCGCGGTCGCGACACTGGTCGATTCGTCGCGGGCCAAGCTCTCTCGCGCCGAGCTCGATCGGCTCTCCCAGTTGATCGAGAAGGCCAAGAGAGAGGGGCGCTGAACATGAATCTCGTCGCGTTGGTGCTCGATGGCGTTCGTGGGGCCGTGATCCTCGGCGTCGCGCTCGCCGCATTACCTCTGGCTGGCCGCGCTCCGGCGTCCATCCGCCGCGCGCTTTTGCTGGTCGCTCTCGTGGCCGCCTTCATGGCGCCGTTGGCCGCGCGCGCGTTGGCGGCCTCCGGCGCTGCGCGCACGGTGGCGCTCCCTTTCGTCATCCGGGAGATCCTCGTCGATCCGGCGGTGGAGCCGAGCGAGCCGCCGCCCGCGGTCGCCGGTGGGATGGCGCCCCCCTCGCGCGATGCCCCCCACGTGCGCACGAGGGGCCGAGCGCCTCTCGTCGCTTGGTCGACCTTGCTCGTCTTCGGATGGGCACTCGGTGCCGCTGTCGTCGTGGCACGTCTCGGATTCGGTCTGGGCCGCGCGCGCGCGCTCGTGCGCCGCGCACGGCGCGACGAGGCAGGTGCATTCGGGGTTGTCACACGCGCTGTCGTTCGTCAGGTCGGGGTCAGCGCGGAGGTTGCCATCAGCGATGACATCGACGCGCCGGCGGTGGCCGGGATTTTTCGGCACGTGGTCTTGATGCCGCGCACCGCGCTCGCCTGGAGCCGCGAGCGATGGCGTCTCGTCCTCCTGCACGAGCTCGCGCACGTCGCCCGGCGCGATTGTCTGGCCAGCGCGGTAGCGCAGCTCGCCTGTGCCATGCATTGGTTCGATCCGCTGGCGTGGCTGGCGCGCAATCGGCTTCGGCGCGAGAGAGAGCGGGCGGCTGACGAAGACGTGCTCGCGGCGGGCATCTCGGCGAGTGACTACGCGGCGCATCTTCTGGCCATCGCTTCCTCGGCGCGCGCCGGCGAAGTCCCTGGTGCACTGGGGATGACGGCGAAGCCGTCGGAGCTCGCCGAGCGTATCGAAGCGTTGGTGGCGCGCGACCAGCCCGTGGCTGCTTCGCCCGCCCTCCTGCCGGCCATCATCGCGGCAGTGAGCGTGACGGCCCTCCTCGTGGCATGCACGGGTCCGCGATCCTCGCCGCAACCTGCCGGTCGCGAGGGACTCGCGGCGAGCGCACCCGCACCGACCGCGGCGGCCTCGACTCCGTCGCTCGGCAAGGAAACCCGTGCCGTGAAGGGCGTCGCCGCGGGCCCCGCCGGCAGCGCGCTGGTCGAAGAGGTCGCCGGGGAGCTAGGTGTGCCCTCGGCGCGGATCGAGCTCACGATCGATCCAGTGCTGCAGGCAATCGTCGACGACGAGCTCGCGCAGCTCGTCGCTGCGTATCGCCCCGCCGCTGCCACAGCCGTCATTCTCGATCCCGCCAAGGGCGAGCTCTTGGCCATCGGCGATGCAAAAATGGCGCGCACGGCGTTCGTGACGGGATCGACCGTGAAGACGGTGACGGTGGCCATCGCCCTGGAAAGCGGCGCGGTTCGTCTCGAGCAGAAGTTCGATTGTCGCCCGCGGTCGATCGGCGCGCGCACCATCAGCGATTCCCAAGAACGGGGTCTGCTCGACGTCGCCCAGATCATCGAGGTGTCGTCGAATGTCGGCGCTTCACGGATCTTCGACGCGACCGGCCGACAGCGCTTCGACGAGGGGCTGGCGCGGTTTCACCTGGGCGAGGCCTCGACGCTCGAGCTGCCCGACGTGGCGCGGGGTGAGGTGCCGAAGACGACCGCGCTCGACGCCTACGACGCCGCCTTGGTGGCCATTGGTGAAGGGCTTTCGGCAACACCGCTCCAGATGGCAGCCTTGTACGGCGTCTTCGCCAACGGTGGCGAGTACGTCGCGCCGAGGCTGGTGCGCAAAGTGCGCGACGGTGCCGGGCAAGACGTGTCACCGCGTGCGGCGGTGCGCGAGCGCGTGGTGCGCGCAGAAACGGCGCACACCGTGATGCAGCTGCTCGAGCGGACCGTGCAAGGCGGCCAGGGGACGGGCAAGAGGGCCAAGGTGCAAGGCGTGCGCGTCGCCGGTAAAACGGGAACAGCAGGCTTTACGACGCCCGACGGCAAAGATCATGTGTACGCGAGCTTCATCGGCGTGGTTCCGGCCGACGCGCCTCGCTACGTGATCCTCGTCGGTGCTGCCGATCCGCGCGAGGGCGCGGCGGGGCCCGTGGTAGCGGCGCCGGTCTTTGCCAAGATCGCAGCGCGGGCACTCGGCGCGCATTGAAAGACGTGGCGCCCGTTCGCGCGGTGGGTTTGCGCGGCACTACCGGGGAGACGAGCGTATTTGGATGAAGAGGGCGTCCTTGGGATCAGCAGGGCAAAGACCGTAGCCACCCTGGACAGCGCAGGAGCGACGGCAGGTGACCGTGGACGGCGACCAGTTGACTCGCGGAAAATCGTCGTACGTGTGTCGATAACAGACGCAGCCGTAGGGTGACATCACGCGCAGGGTACGACCGGCATCCACCCAGCCCTGGAAGAGTCGCGCATTGTAGCCGGAGTCACAGGGGCCGACACGACCGGCCGCGATCTCGACTTGCACCGTGCGAGGCCCAGCCTGCTCGAGGTACACGGGCATCAACGGCGTGGACTGTGCACCGGCGCCGCCCGCGGCGCCTACGAAAGCCAGCATCGCCACCACCATTTCGCGCACGTGGCGAAGCGCCCACGAGCCATTCTGCATCGTCTTGAGCGTAGCACTACGCTGTTCGTTCTTCGCCATCCCAGATCGCGATCGGCCCATTCAGCGAGGCGGCCACTTGCGTTGCGGCGAGGCCGCCGCGAAAGCCGCTCTCATGACCGCAGCCGCGAGGCTACCGTCCCTTGGGCAGCCGGGCCAAGAGAGCCTTTGCTTCGTCGTTCCACTCGAGCTGCGCGGCGGCCGTCGCGTACGCGCGCAGCGTTGCTCGGTAGAGCTGCGCCAGCTGAGCATCGGCGGCGGTGGGCGGAGCGACGAGGGTGGCGAGAGAACAACCTTCGCAGCGACGGCCCTGCAAGATGTCGTCGAGCTCCGTGCGAAACCGGGGCAAATCGGAGCGCAGCGCCGGCTCGTGTGGATACACCCGAAAAAGGAGGAGAGAGGGGAGAACCGAAAGCTCCCCGTGCGTGACGTCGTCGACGAGCTCGGGATGGACGAACACGGGTCGGCCCGGCAGGTTCTCCTCGACGAGCCAGCGTGCCGCGGAAGCGACGTCGTCGCGCGGGAGGGACAGGGCCGGGTAACGACGCGCGAGCTCGTCCTTCTTCCAGGGCATCCACAGTTGCCCCGGCGTAAGAACGATTCGGTCCGCGCATCGGCGCTCGACGCTACAAACATAGAGCGCCGCTTGGCTCGCCATGTCGCTCTTCAAGAGAACGAGCGCGCCATCGGGCGTCGATTCGACGAGGTCGTGTGCATAAGCTTCCCCTCGGCGATTCTTGCTGAAGTCGAAGGAGGCGAGATTGCGGAGCAGGGGTGCGACGGCGAGCGCCGCGACGAGGCCCATCGCCACTCGGGCAATTTGCGGCGAACCGAGCGCGTGGGCCTTTAGCCAGCGTTCCAGCTCCGCCGCGCCCCAACCGACCATCACCGCGAAGGGGACATGGCACATCGTCGTGAACCGCTCGAAGAAAGCGACGCGGTATTCGGAGTGGATGTCGAACGCGTTGAGAGCCGCAAAGAGCGGTCCGCTGCAGAAGATCGCCAGCAGAAGCGCGATGCACATTCGGCGTTCCCGGCGGAGCCCCAGCGCCCCCACGAGAAACAGGAACACGCCCACGACGCCGAAACTCTGCGCCGTCCCGAGAGCCAGGGCGTCGAGACGCTCCAACAGTTGACCGTCGACGAGCCGTCGTGACGCGTGCGCGACGCCACCGTAATCCTGCCGTGTCACCAGGCGCCAAAGAGAGCCGCCATCGCGCACGTCACCCCACGAAGGAACGGGATGACGGGAGGCAGCGAGCGGAATGAGCGCGTAAAAAAGCGTAGGCGGTGCGAGTGCGCAGATGACCGCGCCGATCATCCTGCGCGGCCGGTGACGGATGTCGCGCCAGAGGGGGGCTCCGACCAGGGTGGCCAATGTCGGAAACGCGAGAACGATCATGTGGTGATGCGCCAGCGAGAGCCCCAGCACGGCGGCAGGGACTTTCCAGCGCGGGCCGTCGCTGTCTCCGATCCTTTCGCGTTGCGCGATACCGAAGGCGAGCAGGAGAAGGCACGCCAACAAGAGATCGTTCAATGGAAAGACTTCCGCATAGAGCGATCCCAAAAAAAAGATTCGCCCGAGCGCAAGGGTGACCGCACCGATCAGTGCCGCGGCGAGCGATCCGGTGAGAAGCTCGATGATGCAAGCGACGATGCCCACCGTCGCCGCGTGGAAACAAGCGCTCGCCAGGTGGACGCGCCACGGAAGCTCGAGAAACGGAAGAAGCGTGAGCGTGTGCGCAATCAGCGTGTAGAGCGGATACCCGGGCGGATGGGGAACTCCCCATCGCGCCGCCGCCGAGACGAGTTCGGCCGAGTCGCCGATGATCGCCAGCGAGCGGTACGTTCGTGGCAGGTAGACGACGAGGGCAGATAGCGACAGCGTCAGGAACAGGAGACGTCGACGTCGGCCCGCGGCGAGCACACGCCGATGGTAGTTGAGGCAGCTTGCTCGGGCTCTCTGAAATCGCCCCGCTGGCCACAACTTCGCGTATCCACGTTAAGAGCGAGAGACTAGGATGCGCGCATGCGAAAGACCCTCTTGCCCGTCCTCTGGCTGGCGGCTGCGTGCGGCGCCGAACCCTCGCACCCTGCGACGCCCGTCGCCCCGTCGCCCGCCCCGGCGGCCAGCACGCCACTGCCGACACCGGTGGAAGCGAAGACGTCGAAGCACGTGGTCATCACGCTGTCGCGCAAGTCGGGAACGAGCGTCACCACGGTCGCCCCCGATGGCACGGTGACCATCGCCCTCGACGTGCTCGAGAACGGACGCGGCCCGCACACCGATGCCACCGTTCGACTCGCGCCCGACGGCACCATCGCGTCGCTCGACGCACGCGGTCACCACGAGATGGGCACTCCGGTGGCGGAGACGTTCACGCGCGACGGAGGGAACGCCCGCTGGAAGAGCCACGAAGAGGACGGCTCGCGCGAGATCAAAGGGAGCGCGTTCTTCGTTCCCGTCTGCGACTTGCCGGACGCGCTCGGTTGGCTCGCCAAAGCGCTGCTCGACGCCGGCGGAACGATGCCCCTTTTGCCGGGAGGCTCGGCGCGCATCGAGAAGACGGTAGAGACGACGGTTCAAGCCGGCGGGGAGCAGCGCAGCTTGGTCGGCTATGTGATCACCGGTCTCGACCTCGTACCGACCCACGTCTGGTTGAACCCAGACAAAAGCTGGTTCGGCGCGGTGACCTCGTGGCGATCCATCGTTCCCGAGGGCTGGGAAAGCGTCATCGATCCGCTCTTGGCCAAGCAGACCGAAATCGATCGCGAGCGCGATCGCAAGCTCGCCCAGAAGCTCGCCCAGAAGCCGCCCGCCGCCGGCCTCGCGTTCATCAACGCGCGCGTGCTCGACGTCGAACGGGGTCGCTATCTCCCCGACCAGACGGTGATCGTCGTGGGCGACACCATCCAGTCCGTTGGTCCGACCAAAGGCTCCAAGGTGCCGAAAGATGCCGAGGTGATCGACCTCGCCGGCAAGGCGCTCGTTCCCGGCCTCTGGGACATGCACTCCCATCTCGGAGACGTCGACGGCGTGCTCGACATCGCCTCCGGCGTGACGACGGCGCGTGACGTGGGCAACGATCCCGATAAGCTCGACGACTACAAGAAGCGCTACGACGACGGCAGCGCAGTCGGCCCGCACGTGATCCGTTTCGGCTTCATCGAAGGGCGCGGCGAAAAAGCGGCCTCCAGCAAGGTGACCGCGGAGACCGCGGCCGAGGCCAAGGCCGCCGTCGAGTCGTACGTCAAGCGCGGGTACGAGGGGGTCAAGATCTACAACTCCATCAAGCCCGAGCTCGTGCCTCTCATCGCCAAAGAGGCGCATGCGCGCAACATGATGGTCACCGGGCATATCCCGGTGCACATGCTGGCCCACGAGGCGGTGCGCGGCGGCTATGACGGGATCGAGCACGTCAATATGCTCTTTCTGAACTTCTTCGCCGATCACGACACCGACACCCGCACCACCAAGCGATTTACGCTGGTCGGCGAGAGAGCGGCGAGCTTCGATCTCGGCAGCAAACCAGTCGCCGATTTTTTTGCGCTTCTCAAGGAGCGACGCACCGTCATCGACCCCACCCTCGGCGCTTTCGAAGGCTTGTTGGTGGGCGAGCAGGGCAAAATCATTCCCGGGCTCGAGAACGTCGTCAATCGCTTGCCCGTCCAGACGCAGCGCGGATTCTTGCTCGGCGGTCTTCCGCTCGATGGCGACAAGGTGAAGACCTATCGCGCGTCCTTCGACAAGATGCTGGAAATGGTCAAACGTCTGCACGCCGCGAAGATTCCGGTGGTAGCCGGCACCGACCACCTCGCGGGTCTCATGCTGCACCACGAGCTCGCCCTGCTCGTCCGCGCCGGACTCACGCCGGCCGACGCGCTTCGCGTCGACACCATCGAGGCCGCCCGCGCCATGAAGCTCGACAAGAAGAGCGGATCGATCGCCAAGGGCAAAGTCGCCGACCTGGTCGTCGTCGACGGCGATCCACTGGCGCACATCGAAGACATCGCGTCCGTGGTCAGCACGGTCCGCGGCGGCGTCGTCTTTCCCTCCGCTCCGCTCTACGAATCAGCGGGCGTGCGGCCGTCGTCGAAGTAGACAGCGATGCTCCTCCCACCGGGTCGAAACGAGGTCGTGCTCGCGGTCGTTCACGCTGGGGGATTGGGTTTCGGGACGCTGCGCGATTGAATCCTTCGTCTGCTCCCAACGCGCGCCGCGGCTTCTTTTATGCGCTCGCTGCCTTTTCGGCGTGGGGCGTCTTTCCGATCTACTTCAAAGCGCTCAGTGCGGTCGCCGCGCCGGAAATTCTCGCTCACCGCGTCGTCTGGTCCGCGGTTTTCCTGGCTGCGCTGGTGACCGTGCAGCGCAGGTGGCGTGAATTCGGGCGCGCGTTCCAGTCGCTGCGCGGCGTCGCCGTCTACGCCCTGTCGACCGCCTTGATCACGATCAACTGGCTGCTCTACATCTGGGCCGTCGTAACCGGACATATTCTCGACGCCAGCCTCGGGTACTTCATGAATCCTCTCGTGAACGTGCTCCTCGGCGCCCTCTTTTTGCGCGAGAGACTGCGAACGCGTCAGCTGATGGCGGTCGGCCTGGCGGCGCTGGGCGTGGTTTTGCTGGTGGTCCGCGTGGGTCGGCTGCCCTGGCTGGCACTGGCGCTTGCGTTCTCGTTCGGCGGTTATGGTCTCGTACGAAAAAAGGCAGCTATCGATCCGGTCGTCGGTTTGCTCGTCGAGACGTCGCTCATCGCGCCCCTGGCGGCTGGGCTCATCGGTCTACGCGCTTGGCAGGGCACGGGCGGCCTCGGGCGGGACCCCGCGACGACCATCCTCTTGCTGCTGGCCGGCGTCATGACCGCCGTACCGCTGATTTGGTTTGCGCATGGAGTTCGCAATCTCAGGCTGGCGACGATGGGACTGATTCAATTTTTGACGCCGACCCTCCAGTTCGTGTTCGCCGTGGCAATGTTCCACGAGCCGTTTACGTCCGGACACGCCATCGCGTTTTCTTGCATCTGGGCGTCGCTCGTCGTTTACACCAGTGAGGCTTTTTTCGGTGCCGGGAAATCGGGGGACGTCGGGGGAAACCCGGGGCGCGCGCCGACCGGATCGCGGTAGGGCCGTACCGCTCGCGGGGACGCCGCCCCGTATTTCGTCGCAGCGTCGATCGCACTCGGCCTCGTCACACGGTGTTTTCGCAATGCTCGCACATTCGTCACCATCGCGGCCTATTGCGGCGTCACGATGCGCGATACCGAAGGAACCACGCTTGCGAACCAGGTAGACCGATCCTCGAGCCTGACGACTTTCGAGGAGGTTTTGACCGCGCGGCTCTCACGACGACGGGCCCTGCTGGGCGGGCTCGGGGCCTTCCTGGTCGCGGCTTGCGGGGAGAGCAACACGGGCGTGGCGCCTCCGGTGACGACACCAACGCCGGAAGCGGGCGGTGTCGACGCCGTTGTGGACGCCGGGTCAACCGACGCCGGGCCAATGCCGGTCACGCTCGGGTTCAACCCTGTCGCCAAGAGTCTCGCCGACGCCATCGTGCTCCCCGCTGGTTACACGGCGACCGTGCTTTTCCGGCTCGGCGATCCGATTGCGAACGGCGTTCCGGACTTCAAGAACGACGGCACCGACTCGGGGGAATCCTACGCGCAGCGCGCCGGCGACCATCACGACGGGATGCACTTCTTCGGCCTCGGGACAAGCGGCAAACTCGACGCGTTGGCGAACGATCGCGCGCTCCTCGTTCTCAACCATGAGGCTTTGACACCGACCTATCTGCACCCGACCGGTCAGACCACCTACGGGACCGGAGTCGACGCAGCGCGCGCCTTTCCCGAAGAGGTCGTCAAAGAGATGAATGTGCAGGGTGTGAGCGTCATCGAGATCGCCAGAACATCCGGCCAGTGGGCATACAAGAAGGATTCTTCGTTCAACCGCCGCATCACGACGGCAACGCCGATCGAGCTTTCCGGCCCCGTCGCCAAAACGCCCTACGTGATCACAAAGTACTCGCCGGACGGCTCCGTGACGCGAGGTACGGTCAACAACTGCGCCAATGGCTACACGCCGTGGGGCACGTACCTGACCTGCGAGGAAAATTGGTCCGCGTATTTTCGCCGCACCGAGCCGGACGCTGCACGTACCGTCAAGGAGCTGGCATCGTTCAAACGCTACGCCATCACCGGCACCGGTCGGGAGCTCTGGGCAACGGCGACGCCCGACACCGCCGACGACCAGTTTGGCCGCTGGAATGCCGAAAAGCGCGGCGGGTCCGTCGACGGCAGTGACGATTACCGCAACGTCGCCAACACCTTCGGATGGGTCGTCGAGATCGATCCTTTCACTCCGTCCTCGAAGCCGAAGAAACGGACCGCGCTCGGCAGGCTCGCCCACGAAGGGTGCTGGATCGGCCCCGTCAGCGCGGGAAAACCGCTCGTTTTTTACATGGGGTGCGACGGGCGCAACGAATACATCTACAAGTTCGTGTCGGCGAAGAACTGGGACTCGAGCGATGCGAGCGGCGGGCTCGGGACTGGCGACAAATACCTCGACGAAGGGACGCTCTACGTCGCCAAGTTCGAGTCCGATGGCAGCGGGAAGTGGATCGAGCTCCGCTGGGGCGTGGGTAGCGTGACGCCCGACTACGCCCCCTATCCCTTCGCCGACCAGGCCGACGTTCTCCTCAACACGCGGTTCGCCGCCGACGCGGCCGGCGGCACCAAGATGGATCGTCCGGAATGGGGAGCGGTACATCCGAGCAACGGCGAGATCTATTTCACGCTGACCAACACCAACGCCGCTTCGCGTCCCGTCACGGCGGTCGACGCCGCCAATCCGCGATTTTACAACGACCCCAAGGGCTCTGCGGCCACGGCTCAAAAGGGCAATCCCAATGGTCACATCGTTCGCCTGGCCGAGGGGGGCGGAGAGCATGCCGGTCAGGACTTCCGCTGGGACGTGTTCATCTTCGGCGCGCGCTCGACGGCAGATGCGATGAACGTGAACGTGTCCGGGCTATCCGACAGCAACGACTTTTCGAGCCCCGACGGCTGCTGGTTCAGTCAGGCGGCGCCCGGTTTGCTGTGGATCGAGACCGATGACGGCGCCTACACCGACGTCACCAATTGCATGCTCCTCGCCGCCATCCCCGGCGCGGTAGGCGACGGAGGAAGACGCACGATTGCGAACAGCGATACCGTGGCGGTTCCCATCGACGGCGGGACGATCGAGACCGACGCCGGGAAAGTGCCGATCGACGCCGGCACCATGCCAGTCACGACGATGAAGTCGGTCGAGACGTTCGTCGGCAAGCCGCTCGGCGACGCCAACTTGCGCCGGTTCCTCGTCGGTCCGAAGGAATGCGAAATCACGGGCATTGCGGAATCACCCGACGGGAAAGCACTCTTCGTCAACATTCAACACCCTGGCGAAGAGACGGTGCCCGCTTTCGATGCGCCGTCGTCGTTCGGCAGTCACTGGCCCGACGGGGGCGACGCCCGCCCGCGTTCGGCGACCATCGTGATCACGAAGGACGACGGCGGCGTCGTGGGAACGTAGCGCCGCTCCTCCGCTCAAAGCCGCTCTTCGACCGTGGCACCGTCGCTGGCGCGCGAACCGTGAAGTAGGACGTAGTCGACGCCGAAAGGCCAAGCGAACCTCACGTAGACCCAGCGAAGACGGGCGACGACCCCGCCTATCGACGTTCTTGCTTCTGCTTCACATCGCCCCGCGACGCGCTGGACGGTCACCACCAGCTCGCGATCGAGAGCGGCGTTGAGCCGAGTGCGGATGGTCGTCGTCGTGGTGTCTCTTTCGATCCGCTGCACCGGATCGACCCCATAGGCCGGGACTTCCTGCGACAAGATCGGTTCGATCTCTCCGCTACGCTCCAGCATCCGCCAATAACCGTAGACGGGGCGCGCGCCGACGACATTGCATGCCTCGTCGACACGGACACCATAGTGGACCTGATTCTTGTTCTGGCTCTTGGCAATGATGAAGACGGAGCTCGGATCGTGCGCGCGGGGGGTGACGGCCGGCTCGGCCCACGCAAGGGGCGTCGCCCCCAAGGCGGCCATCAAGAACGCGCCGACGGGGTGCCGATGGGTGGCGAGCGGAGGCCGGACGAATGACATTTCCACAGCAACTGTTCACCCGTTCCGTGAACACAAACGGACAAGTGGGTGACATTGCCGCTACGTCGGTCCTGCGACCTACATGACGTCAGAGCCGTCGCGCCATCGCCATCTCATCGGCGTCGTGCGCTTCGTTGGCGCGCCGGAACGCGCCGCGCAGGATGCCCTCCCTGACGAAGCCTTGCTTCTCGTAAAAGCGGATGGCGCGGGGGTTGTCGGTTTCGACGAGCAACTCGAGGCGCCGCGCACCTCTGGATCGCGCGGCGGAAGCGATCTCCTCGATGGCCCTGGCGCCGTAGCCTCGCCCACGAAAGGCGGGATGCATGGCGAAGCTCCCGAGCGTGGCCACGTGGGCGCAGCGATGGGTCTGAAAGCGTAGCGCATAGCTCCCGACGACATTGATCCCCTCCAGGAGAAGGTGCGTGCTTCCCGATCGCACGAGGTCCTCGAAAATCGGGCGAAACGCGGCGACGTCCATGGGCTCGTAGCTGAGGAAGGGATTGCTCTCGGCGTCCATGTAGATGCGGTGAAGAACGTCGAGGTCACTGAGCACGATCGGTCGGTGGTTCATGGGCGCGGTGCCCATCGTACAAGGAAACGGGCCGTCCGGAATGGGTCGCCGGTGCTCATCGCCACTGGGCGGCGATGAGCACCGCCATAGCGACGGCGAACGCGATCCAACCGAACGGTGATCGCCGCTCCGCTCTAGGCTGGTCCGGAAAAGGAAACCGAACCACGCGCACCAAATGCTGCTCGGCGTCGACGAGAACGACGCCGTCGACATCGAATGCGATGCGGTACTCGAGCAGCTGGCGTCGCGTGGCCGGTGTCCGTAGGTCGGGCGCGTAGGCGCCCGTCTTCACCTCGGCCACGTACCGTAGACCATCGCGCGCAACGAGATAGTCGGCGCGGAGCGGTATGGTGAGAGCCTCGCCGTCGATGGAGATGGTGTACGAACAGCCGAACTGCGCTCCGATGACGGAATAGCCGCGCGACTCGAGCAACTCCCGGGCCCGTGATTCTCCCTTGCGCGCCCTGGCCATGCGGTCGACGATGCGCCGTCGTCGCAACCAGGCGTAAAACGCTTGGCGCAGGACGAGAACCAGCACCACCCCCACCGCGACGGCCAGCGCCAGGCGAAGATTCTCGGGTGAAGCGCTGGGCATGACACGTGATGGCACCTACGAAGCCGGGGGGCCAAGAATGCGGACAGGGCCCCCTAACCGTGATCGACGGCGTAGTCTTCGCCGTAGTACTTGGCGGTGGTGTGCGTATGAAAGGCGATGGCCGAGATGGGAGGGTACTTCGGTTCGCCGAGCCCGGGCAGCACGTCCAGGATCTCGTCCTCCCAGACGTAGACGGCCATCGGGAACGAGACCCGAGCGTGCCCGGCGCCTTCGCGGTCGCGAGGTTGGCTCACCCGGTGCGTGGTGGAAGGGAGGCGATCGTTGGTAATCCGCTGCATGTAGTCGCCGGTATTGAGAATGATGCTCCCCGGTGGCGCCTCGAGCCGTATCCATTTCATGTTGCGGCGGTTCAGCACCTGGAGCCCCTCGATGCTCGGTGCGGGAAGAAACGTGAAGAGGTCGACGTCTTCGTGCCCCAGCATCCGCCCTCCGCCCGCGCTCGCCTCCGCGAGTGCCGTCGGGGGAGGGTAGTAGTTGAGGCGAAAACCGAAGTTACTGGCGCGGAGCTTCGCGTCGTAAAGGTGCGGGTCGCACCCGAGGTACGAGAGAATGCTCCGCATCACGGGAAGCACGAGCCCTTGCTCGGCTTGTACCGTGGCGCGGAAGATGGGCTCGAAATCACGGCGCGGCCAGAACGCGGCGGCATCGAAGTCCTTGCCGTCGAGATCGAAGGCGCGCCGGCAAAAGACCCACCCTTCGACGAGATCGGGGTGGATGATCGTCGTCTCTTTGAGGGGGAAATAGCCCTGGTTGACGGAGCCGTGGCGCTTGGCCACATAGGGCAGCCGCTCCGCCATGGGGATGGTTTCGAAAAAAGCGCGCACGGCGCGGTCGGTCCCTTCGAAAAGGGCGGGGTCGATGCCGTGCCCCGTCAGGATGGCGAAACCGATTTCCTCCATGGCCTGACCGAGCGCGGAGGCGAAACGCCTTCGTCCCGCTTTGCCGCCCTGAAACCAGTCTTTCATGTCGCAGGTGCGGATGCGAAAGTCGTCGTCGAATTCTTCGTCGCTGGTTCCGGATTCGGAAAGGCGGTAGGTCTGCTGCTTCGTCACCTGGTCGAAGCGGCTGAAATCACGATTCAAAGCTTGCACGCCCTGATCGCGGCGATCGCGTTCGTTTCCCATGTGCACCCGCTTTTTTGGCCTAGGATTCTGGCGCTGTAAAGGTCGACGTCCCCTCCTTGAGTGGATGAGGTCGATCAGGGGGCAGCGGGCGGGGCGAGGGCACCCGGCGCCGCCCCCGGGGCCGCTTTCGAAGCCGCTTCCGCCGCGGTTTTCATGGCGGCGAGACCTTTCTCGAAATCGTCTCCCAGCATCTTGTCCATGTCCATGAAGAGCGAGGCGGCCTTCCCCATGAAGGTGTTTTCGCCGTCCATCGCCCACGTCACTTTGGAGCCACCCGCCGCGGGAGCGAACGTGAACGTCGTGTCATTGGTGGCTTCGAATGGCTTGAGGAACTCCAGCTTGATGCCGATGGTTGAAGGCTTTTCGCTCTTCTCCATGGTCATGCGCCCTTCGCCGACCTTGTCGTTGCCCGCCCAGGCGTACTTCGCGCCGACCCCGGCCGGCGGCCCTTCGAAGGTCTTTTTCATCTGCGGATCCAATTTTTCCCACGGCGACCACGCCGGCCACGCGCGAAAGTCGTTCACCTGCGCGAACGCAGTTTCGGGTGGCGCCGACATCGTGATGGAGCGCTCGATGTGAAAGGTCGCCGGCCGCGTGAGAATGACGATCACGAGCAGGACGATGAGCGCCGCAACGCCGATGAGAATCTTACGAGCCATGAGAGCACCCTTTTTTCTCCCGGCGATGGCCGGGAGGGCGAATGAAAACACTGCTGTCGGGCAATGCAAGAGATTGGGACGCCGGGATGGAAGTAAGTCGTTGAAAGGACGACGATTTGGCGTGGCGTGCTGCCGCGGCTACCGGAAGATCGACACCGCCGCTCGAAAAAAAGGAAGAACCGGTGTCGATCAGGCCGATCCGTTTCGACTTAGGGTACCCGCGGGCAACGAGCCCGAGGGGAAGTCGAAAAACAGGAGATCACCATGCAATACCTGCTGCTCATT